>Ga0247831_1000425_pt1 | contig 92072 bp, 81 predicted proteins | sample LaCruzMarch2015__9_FD_192406 | JGI IMG/M metagenome (GOLD analysis project Ga0247831, IMG submission 192406) | Freshwater microbial communities from meromictic Lake La Cruz, Castile-La Mancha, Spain - LaCruzMarch2015_1m | ecosystem: Environmental > Aquatic > Freshwater > Lake | place: Spain...
CGCAAGTTCACCGAAAAAGAAGTGCAAAAGGACATCGACCTGATGCCCTACACGATCGCTGCGGCCGACAACGGCGACGCCTGGGTTGAAGTGCGCGGCCAGAAGATCGCGCCGCAGCAAGTCAGCGCCGAGATCCTGCGCAAGATGAAGAAGACCGCCGAGGACTACTTGGGCGAGACCATCACCGAAGCGGTGATCACCGTGCCGGCGTACTTCAATGACGCGCAGCGCCAGGCCACCAAGGACGCCGGGCGCATCGCCGGCCTGGACGTCAAGCGCATCATCAACGAGCCGACCGCCGCCGCGCTGGCCTTCGGCCTCGACAAGAACGAAAAGGGCGACCGCAAGATCGCTGTGTATGACCTGGGTGGCGGGACGTTTGACGTGTCGATCATCGAGATCGCCGACGTCGATGGCGAAAAGCAGTTCGAAGTGCTGTCGACCAATGGCGACACCTTCCTGGGCGGCGAAGACTTCGACCAGCGCATCATCGATTTCATCATCGCCGAGTTCAAGAAAGAGCAAGGCGTGGATCTGGGCAAGGACGTGCTGGCCCTGCAGCGCCTGAAGGAAGCCGCCGAAAAGGCCAAGATCGAGCTGTCGAGCGGCGCTCAAACCGACATCAACCTGCCTTACGTGACCGCCGATGCGTCGGGCCCCAAGCACCTGAACATCAAGCTCAGCCGCTCGAAGCTCGAAGCCCTGGTTGAAGACCTGATCGAGCGCACCATCGCTCCTTGCCGCATCGCCATCAAGGACGCCGGCATTGCCGTGGGCGCGATTGACGACGTGATCCTGGTCGGCGGCATGACCCGCATGCCCAAGGTGCAAGAAAAGGTCAAGGAGTTCTTCGGCAAGGAGCCACGCAAGGACGTGAACCCCGACGAGGCCGTGGCCGTGGGTGCGGCCATTCAGGGCCAGGTGCTTGCCGGCGACCGCAAGGACGTGCTGCTGCTCGACGTGACCCCGCTCAGTCTGGGCATCGAAACCCTGGGCGGCGTGATGACCAAGATGATCGCCAAGAACACGACCATCCCGACCAAGTTCGCACAGACCTTCAGCACCGCCGACGACAACCAGCCGGCCGTGACAATCAAGGTCTATCAAGGCGAGCGCGAGATGGCCTCGGGCAACAAGAGCCTTGGCGAGTTCAACCTCGAAGGCATCCCACCGTCACCACGCGGCACGCCGCAGATCGAGGTGAGCTTCGACATCGACGCCAACGGCATCTTGCACGTGGGCGCCAAGGACAAGGGCACCGGCAAGGAAAACAAGATCACCATCAAGGCCAACTCGGGTCTGACCGAAGCCGAGATCCAGCAGATGGTGAAAGACGCCGAACTCAACGCCGCTGAGGACAAGAAAAAGCTCGGCCTGATCCAGGCGCGCAATTCGGCCGATGCCATGGTGCACAGCGTAAAAAAGAGCCTGACCGAGCACGGTGACAAGCTCGACGCCGCTGAGAAGGAAAAGATCGAAGCCGCCTTGAAGGACGCCGAAGAATCGCTCAAGAGTGAAGACCAGGCCAACATCGAAGCCAAGACCGAAGCGCTGATGACGGCCAGCCAGAAGCTCGGCGAGAAGGTCTACGCCGAATCGCAGGCAGCAGCCGCTGCGGCTGGTGCAGCCGCTGGCGAGGGGGCACCACAATCGGCAGGCGCGTCAGACAAGCCAGCCGATGACAACGTGGTGGACGCCGAGTTCACCGAAGTCAAAGAAAAGAAGTGACGCGACAACGATGAAGCTGCGGCGCCGGGGTGAAACCCGGTGTCTGCGCCGCGTTCGGAGGCACCAGCGCGCAGCTGGGATCCGGCGCGGCGTTCTTGTTTGAACCAGACGCTGCGGCGTGACGGATGAACCGATGGCAAAGCGCGATTACTACGAAACTCTGGGTGTGGCCAAAAACGCCACCGACGAAGACATCAAGAAGGCTTATCGCAAGCTCGCGATGAAGCACCACCCTGACCGCAATCAGGGTGACGATGCCAAGAAGGCCGAAGAGAAGTTCAAGGAGGCCAAGGAGGCCTACGAGATGCTCTCCGACGCGCAAAAGCGTGCCGCCTACGACCAGTACGGCCACGCCGGCGTCGACCCCAACATGGGTGGCGGCTTTCGCCCTGGCGGCGGCCCGGATGGCATGGGTGGCTTTGCAGAAGCTTTCGGCGACATCTTTGGCGACATCTTTGGCGGCGCGGGTGGCCCGCGTCGTGGCGGTGGTGGCGGCGGCGGTGGGCAGCAGGTGTTTCGCGGCAACGACCTGTCGTACACGATGGAGATCACGCTCGAGGACTGCGCCGCTGGCAAGGAAACGCAAATACGCATTCCCGCCTACGAAACCTGCGACACCTGCCACGGCACCGGCGCCAAGCCGGGCACCAGCCCGAAGGTGTGCGGCACTTGCAACGGCTCCGGTGCGGTCACGATGCGCCAGGGTTTCTTCAGCATCCAGCAAACCTGCCCGGCCTGCCGTGGCATGGGCAAGGTGATCCCCGAGCCGTGCGTGACCTGTCATGGCCAAGGCCGCATCAAGAAGAACAAGACGCTCGAGGTCAAGATCCCGGCCGGCATCAACGAAGGCATGCGTATTCGTTCGGCTGGCAACGGCGAGCCCGGCACCAACGGCGGCCCGTCGGGCGACCTGTACATCGAGATCCGGGTCAAGCCACATGAGATCTTCGAGCGCGATGGCGATGACCTGCACTGCACCGCACCGGTGAGCATGGTCACGGCGGCGCTGGGCGGGCAGATCCATGTGCCCACGCTCAATGGCAAGGCCGAGATCGAACTGCCCGAGGGCACGCAGCACGGCAAGACCTTCAGGTTGCGCGGCAAGGGCATCAAGGGCCTGCGCTCGAGCTATCCCGGAGACCTCTATTGCCACGTCACTGTCGAGACCCCGGTCAAGCTGACCGAGCCGCAGCGCAAGCTGTTGCGTGAACTGGAAGATTCATTCCAGAAAAACGGCGACAAGCATTCGCCCAATTCGCAGACGTGGTCTGACCGGGTCAAGAACCTGTTCAAGTAGGCGCAGCAGGCAAGCGGGGCTCAAGAGCCCGCATGGCGATCCGATATCGATGGGGTATCGGTGACCCCAGCTTCGACATGCACGCTCGTTTTTCCTCTTCGTTGGATGGGTTCTTGCCGTCGGCTCGGTGGGCTCGATGCGCTTGATCGACCCCGAAGTTCGCGAATGCAAGGCGCTGGTCATCGATGGCAATTCGACTTCGCGCAGCGCGCTGATGAGCATGTTGCGCGACATTGGCGTCGGGCACATCTCGCAGACCAGCCGCGTGACCGACGCCAAGCAGGAACTCGAGATCACGACCTTCGACATCGTGCTGTGCGACTACCACTTCGACAAGTCGCCGATGTCCGGCCAGGAGCTACTCGACGACCTTCGACAGTCGCAACTGCTGCCCTACTCCACCGTGTTTGTCATGGTCACCGGCGAGCGCTCGTACCTGAAGGTGGTCGAGGCCGCTGAATCGGCGCTCGACAGCTATCTGCTCAAGCCGCACAACGCGGCCGCACTCGAAGAGCGTGTGTTGCTGGCACGCCGGCGCAAGCGCGTGCTGGGCTACATCTTCGAGGCCATACGCCAGGGCGACTTCGAAGGCGCCGCCAAGATGTGCCTGAGCCGTTTTTCGCAGCGCGAGGAGTTCTGGCTGTATGCCGGGCATGTTGGCGCCGAGCTGCTCATGCGCTTGAAAGACCACACCTCGGCCAAGGCGGTCTACACCGCCGCCTACCAGTCCGAAGGGCTGCAGTGGGCCAGGCTGGGCATGGCGCGCGCCGAGTTTGAAAGCGGCCAGGCACCGAAAGCCATACACATCCTCGAAGGTCTGATCGAAGCCTTCCCCGAGTACGCAGACGCCTACGACGTGATGAGCCAGGTGCAGCTCGAGCAAGGCGACCTGGCCGCCGCACTCGAGACCTCGCGCGATTCAGTTCGAGTCACCCCGCAAAGCATCACGCGGCTGCAAAAGCAGGGCATGCTGGCTTTTTTGCTGGGCGAAAACAAGGAAGCCACGCAGACACTCGACCGCACGGTGCGCATCGGCCTGAAGTCGAAGCTGTTCGACTTCCAGACGCTGGTCGTGATGGCGCTGCTGTATTTCGACGAAGGCAACCTGGTTGACTTGAAACGCACGCTGACGCACCTCGAGATCGCGTCGGAGCGACGGCCCGGCAACGCTCATCTGCGACGCATGGCGCATGTCGCAGGCGCTCTGAACCGCTTATCCACCGGTAGTCTGACGGGCTGTCTTTCGCTGGCCCGCAAGATCGGCGCCGACATCGCGCACATGGACTTCGACTACGAGGCGGCGTCCAACCTGCTTGCGTTGCTGGCGCGACTGCGCAAGGCCAACGTCGCGGTGCCCGAGGCCGACACCTGGGTCAACGAGTTGTCGCGGCGCTTTTGCGTTTCCAAGGCCTCGTGCGAAATGCTGTGCATCGCTGCTGGCAATGACCCGATCTACAGCGCCTTGATCCACGAGGGCCACCACAGCATCAGCAACATGGCCGAAGAGGCGATGGCGCACAGCGTTTCTGGAGAACCCAGCGTCGCGGTGGAAGCCTTGCTGCTGCGCGGCGCGGAAACCTGCAACGCCAAGCTGATCGAGCTCGCCGGCGCGGTGCTCAGTCGGCACTCGGCGCAGATCGGTGTGTTCGATGCGCTGAACAAGAAGGTCAATGACCTGAAGATCCGCTACTGCGCCAAGGGCGCTCAGGTCAGGCTGGGTCAAAACCCCCTGCGAGCGGCCGGCGGGCTGAATCTTCGCACCTGAGCCTGTACAAAAATCTTCTCGGCAGCCGTCCTCAAGCCTTCGGGCAGGCCTTCCGATAAAGACAGGTTTTCATGAGTCGCTGGATGACTGACCATGCCCCTTGCGTTTCGGTTTGATGTTGCTGCCTGCCCTGAAATTTGCTTTCGAAGCTCGCGCGTGATTTGCGTGTCGAGGGCGTGCAAGTGAGGCCTGCCGATCTGGGCATCAGCGAGTGCACGGCCCTCGTCATCGACGCCAACCCGGTGTCTCGCAGCGCGTTGATGAATGTGCTGCGCGGCATGGGCATGTCGGATGTTTCGCAAACCAGCCGGGTGGTCGACGCCAGACAGGAACTCGAATCGCGCGTCTTCGACATCGTGGTGTGCGACTACCACTTCGACAACAACTCGATCAACGGGCAGGAACTGCTCGACGACCTCAGGCAGGCCCAGCTGCTGCCGTTTTCCACCGTGTTCATCATGGTGACCGGCGAGTGCTCGTACCTGAAGGTGGCCGAGGCCGCTGAATCGGCACTGGACGGCTATCTGGTCAAGCCGCATACGGCCTCTGCGCTGGAAGAGCGCATCGTCACCGCGCGCCACCGCAAACGCACGCTGGGCTATGTCTTTGCAGCCATTCAGGCCGGCGATTTCGCCGCTGCCGCCCAGATGTGCCTGGCGCGCTACCAAGCGAGAGAAGATTTCTGGCTTTACGCCGCGCGCATCGGCGCAGAGTTGTTCCTGCGGGTGGGCGATGCCAAGGCGGCCAGGCAGTTGTACCAGTCGGCCAACGAAGCCAAACCCGCGGCCTGGGCCGCACTGGGGCTGGCCCGTGCAGAACTCGCCTCAGGCAGCGTGCCCAAGGCCACGCGGATCCTGGACGAACTGTTTGCCGAAGACCCCGGATACGCCTATGCCCATGACGTGATGGGCCAGATCCACCTGGAGCAAGGCCGCATGGACCTGGCACTGGGTTCTTACCGGACCGCGCTGCAGATCACGCCCCAGAGCATTCCTCGGCTGCAAAAGCACGGCATGTTGTCGTTCTTCAGCGGCAACAAGGAAGACGCCATGGAAGACCTCGATCGCACCGCGCGTCTGGGTCTGAAGTCGAAGATGTTCGATGTGCAAAGCCTGGTCTTGCTGAGCGTGGTCTATTTCGACAAGAAAGACAGCAAGGAATTCAAGCGTGCATTGGCCAACCTGGCCATGCTGGCGCAGAAAAAACCGGAGTCGATGCGGCTGCAGCGCTTTGTCAGGTGCTGCGAAGCGCTGCTGGCGCTCATCGAGCGCAAGCCCGATGAGTGCGCGCGAGCGGTCGCCGAACTGGGTGCCGAAATACGCAGCGCTGATTTCGACTACGAAGCTGCCACCAACCTGCTGGCGGTGCTGGTGCGTGTGCGCCGAGCCGCCATCGAGTTGCCGCACTCTGAGCAATGGGTCAAGGAGCTGTCGCAGCGCTATTGCGTTTCCAAGGTCAGCTGCGAAATGTTGTGTCTGGCAGCCGATGGCGACGAGGCCTACAGCGCGCTGATTCACGAAGGACACCACAGCATCAGCAGCATGGCCGAACAAGCCATGACGCACAGCGTGTCGGGCCAGCCTGTGGTCGCCGTGGAGTCGCTGCTGGTGGGCGGCTCTCAGACGGGCAACGCGAAGCTGATCGAGCTCGCTGGCGCCGTGTTGAGCCGCCATGCGGCCAACATCGGCGCCTGCGAGAACCTGAGCACCCGGGTCAACGACCTGAAGACGCGCTACTGCACGCACGGTTCGCAGTTTGGCCTGGGGCAAAGCCAGCGCTCGGCGGGCGGGTTGAAACTGCGCGCCTGACGTGGCGGCATCGCGAAACCTGCGGGCTCGACTCAAGTCGACCTTCGGGTTTCCGATAAAGGTGGGTCCGCAGTCACAAGAAGTAACAAGATGCACCCACACGCACCGGCTGGAAGTTCCGCCCACAAAACACGTAGGCCGTGCGTTGCAGGCACCACGCTGGCGGCCAAAGGCAGAGCATGAGACTGGCTGATCCCGACATCAAGGATTGCAAGGCGCTGGTCATCGACGCCAATCCCACGTCGCGCAGTGCGCTCATCACCATGCTGCGCGAGATGGGCGTGGGCCAGGTGTCGCAGACCACCCGCGTGGTCGACGCGAGACAGGAACTTGAGTCCAAGGTGTTCGATGTGGTGGTGTGCGACTACCACTTCGACAACGCATCCATCTCGGGCCAGGAACTGCTCGACGACCTGAGACAGGCGCAGTTGCTGCCGTTTTCCACCGTGTTCATCATGGTGACCGGCGAGCGCACTTATCTGAAGGTGGCCGAGGCTGCCGAGTCGGCACTGGACGGCTACCTGGTCAAACCCCACACCGCGCTCGCGTTAGAAGATCGCGTGCTGGCCGCACGCCACCGCAAGCGCGTGCTGGGCTACATCTTCGAGGCCATTCAGGCCGGCCAGCACGCCGAAGCGGCCAAGATGTGCATGGAGCGCTACGAATCCCGCGGCGAGTTCTGGCTGTACGCAGCACGCATGGGCGCAGAGTTGTGCCTGCGAATCAATGATCACAGCTCGGCAAAGGCACTGTATGCCGCGGTCACCGAGTCCAAAGCGCTGCCCTGGGCCAAGCTCGGCCTGGCGCGTGCCGAACTGGAGTCGGGCGAAGCACCCAAGGCCACGCGCATTCTCGAGAGTCTGATCGCCGAGGAACCCACCTACGCCGATGCCTACGACGTCATGGGACGCATCCAGCTCGAGCAGGGCAACATGGAAGCGGCGATGTCGACCTACCGTGAATCGCTGCGCGTCACGCCTCAAAGCATCACCCGACTGCAAAAGCAAGGCATGCTGGCATTTTTCTCAGGCGAGAAGGCCGAGGCCCTGAGCTCACTGGATCGAACCGTGAGGCTGGGTCTGAAGTCAAAGATGTTCGATGCGCAGTCCCTCGTGCTGCTGTGCATGCTGCACTTCGACAAGCGAGACAGCAAGGAATTCAACCGCGCGTACGCCAACCTCGAACTGCTGGCCAATCGCCGGCCGGACTCGACGCGGCTGCGGCGCTTCCTCAGCGTTTGCAAGGTGTTCCATCTGCTGAACGCGCGCAAGGTAGGCGAATGCGTCGCGCTGGTCAAGGAGCTGGCGACCGACATTCGCCGTGAAGACTTCGACTACGAGTGCGCCACCAACTTGCTGGCCATGCTGGCCAGGCTGCGCAACACCGAAATCCAGTTGCCTGACGCCGAAATGTGGGTCGAGCACGTGTCTCAACGCTTTTGCGTGTCGAAGGCATCGTGCGAGCTCTTGTGCAATGCCGCGGGCAATGACGAGGTGTATGCCGGGATCATTCGCGAAGGTCACCACAGCATCAGCGGCATGGCCGAAAAGGCGATGGCCGGTAGCGTGAGCGGCTGCCCCAAGAGCTCGGTGGAAGCCTTGCTATCCAAGGGCTCTGAGACGCGCAACGCCAAGTTGATCGACCTGGCCAAGAACGTATTGAACCGGCACGCGGAGAAGATCGGCGACACCTCGGCCCTGTCGAGCAAGATCGATGACCTCAAGAACCGCTTTTGTACCAAGGGCACCCAGGTCAGTCTGGGTCTGATGCACGGCCGCGCGGCCGGTGGCCTGAGCCTGCGCGCCTAGTAGGGCTCGAAATCAGACCCGGCGCCGCCCGGCGCCAGGTTGTCGAACTTGGTCAGCGGCTTCAAGAAGGTGAGCTTGACCGTGCCGGTCGGCCCGTTGCGCTGCTTGCCGATGATGATTTCGGCCACGCCGGGTTCCTTGCAGGCTTCCTTCGTGTAGTACTCGTCGCGGTAGATGAACATGATGACGTCGGCGTCCTGCTCGATCGCACCCGACTCGCGCAGGTCGCTCATCATGGGCCGCTTGTCCGTGCGCGACTCGACGCTGCGGTTGAGCTGCGACAGCGCGATCACCGGGCACTTGAGCTCCTTGGCCAGCGACTTCAGGCCGCGCGAAATCTCGCCGATGACGGTGGCGCGGTTCTCTTCGTTCGCCCCCCCGCTGCCGCTCATGAGCTGCAGGTAATCGACCACGATCAAGCCGAGCTGACCGCACTGCCGCGCCTGCCGGCGCGCGCGCGCCCTCACCTCACCGGGCGTCAGCGCCGGGCTCTCGTCGATGTACATGTTGACCCGGCCGAGCTTTTCGATGGCTTCGGTGAGCCGGCCCCACTCGTCGTCTTTCAGCGCACCGGTGCGCAGGTGCTGCTGATCGATGCGCCCGAGCGATCCGACCAGCCGCAAGGCCAGCTGCGCCGCGCCCATTTCCATCGAGAACACCACCACCGGCAAGCCCTCTTGGACAGCCACGTGTTCGGCGATGTTGAGCGCCAGCGCGGTCTTGCCCATCGAAGGACGAGCCGCCAGCACGATCAGGTCGCCGGGCTGAAACCCGGCCGTCATGCGGTCCAGATCAAAGTAGCCAGTGCGCACGCCGGTGACTTCCTCGGCGCCGTTCTCGTGCAGCTCGGTCACCCGATCGAGCAGTTGCACGACCAGCGAGTCCATGGTCTGAAAACCCTGCTTTGAGCGCGAGCCTTCTTCGCCGATCTTGAAGATCTTGCTCTCGGCATCGTCGAGGATTTCGGACACCGCACGGCCCTGCGGATTGAAGGCGCTGGTGGCGATGTCGTCGCTGGCGGAGACCAGCTTGCGCAGCACCGATCGCTCGCGAACGATCTCGGCGTAGCGACGCAGATTGGCCGCGCTCGGCACACTTTGCGCCAGCGAGTTGAGATAGACGAGACCGCCGCAGTCCTCAGCCTTGCCCAGGCTTTGCAGCTGCTCGAACACCGTGATCACGTCGGCTGGCTTGGTCGCGTTGACCAGCGAGCCGATCGCGCTGTAGATGGCCCGGTGCTCGAAGCGATAGAAGTCGCTCTCGGTCAGCAGATCGGCCGCACGGTCCCAGGCGCTGTTGTCGAGCAAGAGCCCGCCGAGCACGCTTTGCTCGGCTTCGATCGAGTGAGGTGGAACACGCAGCCGGGCGACTTCGTCGTCGCCTCGGGACATGGGCGATGGAATTTGGGCAGAGGCAAACAGGGCAGACATCGAGCCATCATAAGTTCGGGGCGGCCGATCGCCTGTGGGTAAAGCTGTGCAAATGCTGGGCATGAGCGGTGGAAATGAAGCCACACCGCTCGATCAACCCGATGGTTCACCATCGCCATGAAAAAAGGCCGGCAGTGCCGGCCTTTCGAAGCGACGAAGAGAAGTCGTGATCAGGCGACTTCGCCCACCACCACCACCTTCACTTCAACCACCACATCAGTGTGCGGAGCCACCGTCACGAGGTGCTCGCCCACGGTCTTCAATGGGCCGTTGGGCAGGCGGACCTGCGACTTGAGCACCTTGAAGTCGATGCGCGTGAGCGCTTCGGCGATGTCGTTGTTGGTGACAGAGCCGAACAGGCGACCGTCGACACCGGCCTTCTGGGTGATGTGCACGGTGCGGCCGGTCATTTTTTCGGCCAGCGCCTGCGCTTCAGCCAACTTGACGGCAGCCGCCTTTTCGAGATCGGCGCGCTTGGCTTCGAACTCGGCGATCGCAGCCGTGGTGGCACGACGTGCAGCACGGGTCGGGATCAGGAAGTTGCGTGCGTAGCCGTTCTTGACCTGAACCACGTCACCGAGGTTGCCTAGGTTGGCCACTTTTTCGAGCAAGATGATTTGCATGATCGTTCCTTACTCAGACGCGATGCTGATCGCTGTAGGGCAACATCGCCAGGAACCGAGCCCGCTTGATGCAGGTGGTCAACTGGCGCTGGAAGAAAGCGCGTGTGCCAGTCAGTCGAGCCGGCGTGATCTTGCCGTTCTCGCCGATGAAGTCGCGCAGGGTGTCGACGTCTTTGTAGTCGATCTCGGTCACACCAGTGACGGTGAAGCGGCAGAAACGCTTGCGGCGAAACAGCAGTGATTGCTGGTTGCGCTTGGGCTTGCGATCTTTGGAGAACTTGCCTTTACCACGGGGCGGTGCCATATGAAACCTCTTTCAAATCTTGTTCGGGTGCTGACCGTTGCGGACATCAGTCCAGTTCGGTCACGTGAAAAACGATGCCTTTGCCGTTGCGCTGCGAACCCAGAAAGCCGCCAAAACCGTGCGTGCTTCCCAGTTCGATCCGGCTCAAGGTGCCGGTGATGTCGCCCACTGCCCGCGCCTTGATTTCCATGGAAACCTGACGCGGCAGACCGTTTTGCGTGACCTGCGATTCATGCCTGAGGCTCAAATCGAGGGCCGGCAACCCGGCGGGGGTGTAGCGCAAAGCACCCCGCTCAATCACACAAGCCGTGAGAACCAGTCGGTTCATGGGCGCCGCGCGATCAAGCGGACATCACCAAGCCATCTCAGGCCATCGACTCCTGATGCGAGCGGCGGTCTTCGCGGTCGGATGTCTTCATCATCACCGACGGCGTCGTCTCGGCCTTGGCCTTGAGCACGGTCAGGTGGCGCAACACGGCGTCATTGAAGCGAAAGCCCGTTTCGAGCTCGGCCAGAACTTCCTTGGTGCACTCGATGTTCACGCACAGGTAGTGAGCCTTGGCCAGCTTCTGGATCAGATAGGCCATCTGACGGCGGCCCCAGTCCTCGACGCGATGTACCTTGCCACCGCCAGCGGTGATCACACCCTTGTAGCGCTCCAGCATGGCTGGAACCTGTTCGCTCTGATCTGGATGGATCAAGAGCACGATTTCGTAATGACGCATTGAATCTCCTTGTGAATTCCGACATTGGAAGCCACCCCGAAGCGTCTGACTGGGTGTGGCAAGGCGAGCCCGCGAGTATAGGCCCCAAGACGTCTGCTGGACAGGGGGGTAAAAACTAGCCAGCCACACCCGCGCCGCGATTGGCGAGCGCGTCGGCCCGCTCGTTGCCCGGGTCGCCTGAATGTCCCTTGACCCAGCGCCACTCCACCTCGTGCAGCAATCTCAAGGCATCGAGCCGCTGCCAGAGGTCGGCGTTTTTCACCGGCTTGCGATCGGCGGTTTTCCAGCCGCGCAGCTTCCAGCCGTGGATCCATTCGGTGATGCCCTTGCGCACGTAATCGCTGTCGGTGTAGACGACCACCGAGCAGGTTCGCTTGAGGGACACCAGTGATTCAATCACCGCGGTGAGTTCCATGCGGTTGTTGGTGGTGAGCGCCTCGCCACCAAACAACTCCTTTTCATGCCCGTCACAACTCAGCCAGGCGCCCCACCCGCCACGACCCGGATTGCCTTTGCACGCGCCGTCGGTATAGATCGTCACATGGGGCCGCTTGATGCCGGTCTCGTCACTCATGGTCTGCACGCTCTCGTGCCGGATCGAGCAGCATCACGCGACGAGGCTGCTGCTGTGTCACCACCGCCTGGTGGGCTTTCGCCCTGCGACGGCGCGCGCGCTCCAGCCCCACCAGGCGCATGCCGCGCACGCGCTTGATCGCCGTCAACGCATAGACAGCGCCAAACACCGGCCACCAGCGATCTCCCGCAGGTTCCATCCACGCGAAGCGAGACATCCACTGGTCCGAGCTCATCGGCGGGCGGTAGCAGCCAAAACGACCCGTCTCGACCTCGAAGCTGAGCAGGCGCAGCCAGTCGCGCAATCGTCGGTAGGCGATGAGCTCGCCGTGGGGCGGCAGGAACCTTGGCTGACTCGGACCCAGGCCCAGATACCGGCGCACCGCGCAGGCTTGCTGGCGCATGCCCCACAAACTGCTCGGGTTGAAGCCAATGATCACCACACGGCCCTCAGGCATCAACACACGCTCGACCTCGCGCAAGGTCAGGTGCGGATCGCGTGCCAGTTCCAGTGCGTGCGGCAGCACCACGAGGTCCAGGCTTTGACTGTCGAATGGCAGGGCATCGAAGTCGCAAGCCAAAGAAACCGCTGTCGGGCTGCTGGCCATCGAGTCGACCGCACGCCAGCGGTGCGGCATGCGATTGGCCCTCAAGGCGTCGAGCTCAGGCAGCCCCAACTGCGCCGCATGAAAGCCGAACACATCGGCCACCGCGGCGTCGAGAAAACGCTGCTCCCACTCGAGAAGATAGGCTCCCGGAGGGCTCTGCAGCCAGGAGCTGAAACATATACTCGGCGCGGATTCAGCCATGGAATTGCTCGCACTGCCCGCGTTTACTGACAACTACATCTGGATGTTTCACGATGGGGTCGAAGCCGCCGTGGTCGATCCGGGGGATTGTGCTCCGGTACTCGATGCGCTCGATCGTCTGGGGCTGCGATTGGGGGCGATTCTGGTGACACACCACCATCAGGATCACGTGGGCGGACTGCTTGGCTTGCGCGCCCGCTTCGATGTGCCGATCTACGCGCCTGCGCTCGAATCCATGCCTGTTGCCTGTACGGCCGTGACTGGCGGCGACGGCGTGACCGCGGTGGGTTTGCGCTTCGAAGTGATGGATGTGCCCGGTCACACGCGCGGACACATCGCCTACTTCCACGACTCGCGCCAGTCTGCCCACGCACCTTTGCTGTTTTGCGGCGACACGCTTTTTTCAGCAGGCTGCGGTCGGCTTTTTGAGGGCACGCCGCAGCAAATGCATCACTCGCTGCAACGGCTGGCCGGATTGCCGGGCGACACTCGGGTTTGTTGTGCCCATGAATACACCTTGTCCAATCTGAAATTCGCGCGGGCGGTGGAGCCGCAAAGCGCCGCGCTGGCCGCCTACACAGGCTGGTGCGAAGAGCGACGCGCGGCCGGCTTGCCAACGCTGCCCGCACGCATCGACATGGAGGGCGCGGTCAACCCTTTCATGCGCTGCACCGAGCCGGCGGTGATCGACGCCGCAAGGCAGCACGGCTGTGACAGCGAAGACCCGGTGGCTGTCTTTGCCGCACTGCGGCAATGGAAAAACAACTTTCAATGATGCGTCGGCAACCCACCCCCATTCGGCGCCTTGGGCTCGCCTGCTTGCTAGGCCTGTCGGTGTGGTGGGCCGGTTCTGGCTGTGCCTCGCACACGGCTGCACAGCAAGGCGCATCTTCGACCCAGGTGGCCGACGGCCAGCCGACGGGACAAGCCGGCAGCGGCAGCGACGGCACTGACGTCCTGGGCCAGGCCTTGGCATCGGGGGCGATCGCCGCGCCCATTGATCCGATGCGTCCCGATGTGCGTATTGATCTCGACAGCGACGCGGCCAGGGCTGATCTGTGGGCGCGGGTGCGCCGCGGCTTCGCCATACCGGACATCGACACCTCGCTGGTGGACGATCGCGAGCTCTGGTACTCGGCACGTCCAGACTATGTGGAACGCATGACCACTCGCGGTGGGCGCTACCTGTTTCACATCGTCGAAGAACTCGAAGCGCGCAACATGCCCACCGAGCTCGCGCTGCTGCCGTTCATTGAAAGCGCCTTCAACCCACAGGCGATGTCATCGGCCAAGGCCTCGGGCATGTGGCAGTTCATGCCTGCCACTGGGCGGTCGTTTTCACTCACACAGAACGTCTTTCGCGACGACCGGCGCGATGTGCTGGCCTCGACGCGTGCCGCGCTCGACTACCTGCAGCGACTGCACCGGATGTTCGGTGACTGGCATCTGGCACTGGCGGCCTACAACTGGGGCGAAGGCAGTGTGCAGCGCGCCATCGCGCGCAATCAGAAAGCCGGGCTGCCCACCGACTACCTGAGCCTGAAGATGCCCGATGAGACGCGGCTTTACGTGCCCAAGCTGCAGGCGATGGAAAACATCGTTGCCTCGCCGCGCATGTTCGGCCTGAGCCTGCCGACGGTGGCCAACCACCCCTACTTCCTCAGCGTGCCGATTCAGCGAGACATCGATGTGGACACGGCTGCCCGATTGGCCGGGATCACGCTGGACGAATTCAAGACGCTGAACCCCCAGATGAACAAGCCCGTCATCCTGGCTGCCGGAACGCCGCAGGTGCTGCTGCCGTATGACAACGCGAGCACCTTCGTTCGCGCCATCAGCGCTCACCGAGCACCGCTGGCCACATGGACAGCCTGGGTCGCCCCCAAGACCATGCGACCTGCGGATGTGGCCCAACTGGTCGGCATGACAGAGCAACGCTTGTGCGACGTCAACCGCATTCCGCCTCGCATGCTGGTCAAGCAAGGTTCGACGCTGCTGGTGCCGCGCAGCGACAGCCGGCACGTCGATGTGGCAGAGCATGTGGCGGACAACGCCACCATCATGCTGGCGCCCGATGTGCCGCCGCGCAAGCGCGTGGTGCTGAAAGCCGGTGCGCGTGAGTCGGTGGCCAGCGTGGCCAAACGCTACGGCGTGAGCGCAAAGCAGGTGGCCGAGTGGAATTCGGTGCGCGTTGATGCGCGCTTCAAGCCGGGCTCATCGGTCGTCGTCTACCAGACGACCAAGAGCCGTTCTGCAGTGCGCACCAAGCTGGCGGCACGAAAGACACCTGTCAAGAGCACGGTATCGGCCAAGACAACCAAAGCCCGCACCACTGCGACCGCACCCACCAAGCAGGTGCGCGTGGCAACGCGTTGATCAGGCCCCGGACAGCAGCAACGCCACATTGACCGCCAGCGCTGCCACGAATGCCACCGAGCGCGCCAGCGGCTTGTCGGCCAGGTAGCTTGCGATGTAGGCACAGCGCAAAAGGATGAAGCTGACGGCCAGCACATCCACTCGAGGCTGACTGGCGCCAGCTTGCTGGGCGATCAGCACCGCGCCGATGAAAAAAGGCAGTGCCTCGAAGCAGTTGGATTGCGCCCAGTTGGCGCGCTGGCGCCAGCCCTGCTGCCGCGACAGCCACTCGCGCGGTGCGTTGTTGTCATAGCCGCCTTCCGAGGGTGGCTTGGAGAACGTGCCGCCCTTGGCGATGCCCGCGCAAATGATGGGCATGAGGGCGGCAACAAGGACACACCCGGTGGACAAGATGCTCATGGAAGACTCCTCAACGGCGGTCGACCAACGCGTGGGCGATGGTGCCGAGATCAACGTATTCAAGTTCACTGCCCACCGGAACGCCGCGCGCCAGACGCGTCACGCGCACACCGCGCGACTTCAAGGCCTCGGACACCGCGTGTGCGGTGGCTTCGCCCTCGGCGGTGAAATTGGTGGCCACGATCACCTCTTCGACGCCGGCATCGACCGCACGGTCGATCAGTGCGCGCAAGCCGATGTCGTGCACCCCGATGCCGTCAAGCGGGCTCAGGCGCCCCATCAGGACGAAGTAGTACCCGCCGTAGCTGCCGGTGCGCTCCATCGCGGCTTGGTCGGCCGGCGTCTCGACCACGCAAAGAAGGCGGACATCGCGCTGCTCATCGGCGCAAATGCCGCACAGAGCACCTTCGGTGAAGGTGTGACAGCGCTCGCAGTGTCTGACGCTGGCCACCGCAGCCTGCAAGGAAAGCGCCAGACGCTGGGCGCCCGGCCGGTCGTGCTGCAACAAGTGCAAGGCCATGCGACGCGCCGACTTCTCGCCAATGCCCGGCAAGCTGCGCAGCGAGTCGATGAGCGCCTCGAGCGCCGGCTCAGCCATCAAGCGCCCCGGCCCGGGTGAGCGTCAAAACGGGAACTTCATGCCCGGCGGCAAAGGCATGCCTGCGGTGATCTTGCCCATCTTTTCCTGAGACACCTCTTCGGCGCGGCGCAGCGCGTCGTTGAAGGCTGCAGCGATCAGGTCTTCGAGCATGTCCTTGTCATCTCCCAGCGCGCCGGGGTCGATCACCACGCGCTTGACCTCGTGCTTGCAGGTCATGGTCACCTTCACCAACCCGGCACCGGACTGACCCTCGACCTCGATCTGGGCGAGTTCGTCCTGGGCCTTTTTCAAGTTGTCCTGCATGGCCTGGGCTTGCTTCATCAAGCCGGCTATCTGACCCTTCATCATGCTGAGTTCTCCTTAGTGAATGTGAGCGCTGTGCGCCGTGTCATTGGTACTTGACCGAGCCGGGCACGATGCGTGCGCCGGGGTACTGGGCCATCAGGGAACGCACGGCCGCATCGTCGTGAATGATCTGCTCGGCCTCGCGCTGGCGGCGGTTGCGTTCGGCAGCGTTGCGCAGCGCCGGCGTGTCCGTGACCGGACCGCCGCGCACCTCGATGCGAGCCGCGCCGCCGAGGTGCTGTGTCAACGCTGCTTCGAGCTTGTCGCATTGGGCTGCCGAACGCAGCGTTTCGCGATCGACCTGCAGCACCCACAGGGCAGGATCGGCTTGATCATCGATGCTCAGGCACTGCGACTGTTGTGCCAGTTCGCGCACCATGGCGCCGATGCTGCCGGCGCTCACCATCTCGCCCACCACGGCAGCCCATCGATCGCCAAGCGGCGTCAGGTTGAGCACAGCCAGCGGCGTTGATGCAACCGGTGGACACACTGGCAGGGGCAGCATGGCAGGTTCATCGTGCGCCGCGATCAAGGGCTCAGGCCGGTCATCGATCAGATCCACCCAAGGCGGCGGCGTGGGCTCGGCCGCCGTCACCTTCGGGGCGGCCTTGCCAACCGCGGGCTGATCGAGCTTGGGCTCAGGAGCGTGCAAGGCAACAGGCACATCACGACGGGCCACCCGGCTCGCCACCGAAGCCGCCTGATGGGGCCTGGCCACGGTGGGCGCCCGCTCACTCGAGGGCTCGGCGCTTGCCGGAAGAAACGCCAGCATGCGCAGCAGCACCATCACCAGACCGCAGTACTCATCGGGCGCCAGCGACAACTCACCGCGGCCATGGAGAGCCATGCTGTAAAGCAGTTGCGTCTCGTCCGCAGCCAGACACGACGACAGCCTGGCGGCGGCCACGGCATCGGGCTCAGTCGCATCGAGCGCATCAGGCACCGCCTGCGCCACCGCCATCTGCTGCAACAGGTCAGCCAATTCCTCGAGCGTGCCGGCAGCCGACAGGCCCAGCGCGCGCAGCGAGTCGGCCTCGGCCAGCAGCGCTGCCCCGTTGCGGTCGGCCAGTGCCTCGATCAGGCGGATGGCGTGGCTGCGGTCCACCGCACCCAGCATCTCACGCACGGCAGACTCGATGAGCGCACCGCCACCGAACGCGATGGCCTGATCGGTCACCGACAGCGCATCGCGCATCGAACCCCGCGCCGCACGTGACAACAAGCGCAACGCGCCTGCTTCGGCGGCGATGCCTTCAGCGGCCAGAACTCGGGCCAGGTGATCTTGCACCGTGCGCGCACCCATCGGCCGCAGGTTGAACTGCAGGCAGCGTGACAGCACGGTGGCGGGCACCTTTTGCGGGTCGGTGGTCGCGAGCACGAACTTCAGGTATTCGGGCGGCTCTTCCAGCGTCTTCAACATTGCGTTGAAAGCGTGTGAAGACAGCATGTGGACTTCGTCGATCAGATAGACCTTGAACCGACCGACCACCGGCTTGTAGACGGCCTGATCGAGCAGCGGGGTGATTTCTTCGACGCTGCGGTTGGAGGCGGCATCGAGTTCGATGTAGTCGACGAAGCGGCCGGCGTCTATTTCACGGCAGGGGTTGCAAACGCCGCACGGGTTGGCCGTGATGCCGCCCTGCCCGTCGGCACCGACGCAATTCAGCGACTTGGCCAAGATGCGCGACACCGTGGTCTTGCCCACGCCGCGCGTGCCCGTGAACAAATACGCGTGGTGCAAACGGCCCTGGGTGAGCGCATTCGCAAGTGCCCGCACCACGTGCTCCTGCCCTACCAGGGCATCGAAACTGCGCGGTCGGTATTTGCGGGCGAGCACCAGATAACTCATCGATCGATTCTAGTTGTCGCCCATTGAGCAAGTGCTGCCGCGCAAGGGCTGCCGGATAATCCCGTCGCTCCTGCCTCATTCCCTCTTGCCTCGGCTCATCGCAGCCTTCGCCCATGACCACCACTTCGCCATCAGCGGCCGATCACGGCACGCTCAGCTACGCGCAATCCGGCGTCAACTACGACCTGATCGACCCGCTGAAGGTCACGGCACAGCGTGCTGCGGCGGCCACAGGCGCTCATCTCGCTGCGCATGGCTTCAGCGAAGTCACGGCCTCGCGTGGCGAATCGGCCTATGTCGTCGATGTGGGTCCGTTCTACCTGGCCAGCATCGTCGAGTGTCTGGGCTCGAAGGCGCTGGTGGCAGACGAGATGCACCTGCTGACCGGCAAAAGTTATTACGACGCGATCGCCCAGGACACCATCGCCATGGCCATCAATGACCTGATTACCGTGGGCGCGACGCCGCTGGTGGTGCAGGCGTACTGGGCGGCCGGCGGCTCGGACTGGTTTGCGGATGGCCAGCGCGCACAGGCGCTGGTGGCAGGTTGGAAGAGTGCCTGCGACCGCTGCGGCGTGGCGTGGGGCGGCGGCGAGACACCTGCCCTGGCAGGCATCGTGGTCGATGGCCGCATCGATCTGGCAGCGTCGTGCACCGGTTTGATCAATCCCAAGGAACGCCTGTCGGTCGGCGACCGTCTGGCACCCGGTGATGCGATCGTGCTGCTGGCATCAAGCGGCATTCACGCCAACGGCCTGAGCTTGGCGCGCAAGCTGGTCGAGCGCTTGCCCGAGGGCTATCTCACGCCGATCGAGCCCGGTGTGTCGCAGACCACCTATGGCGAGGCGCTTTTGGCGCCCACCGAGTTGTATTCGACCGTCACTGAAGCCCTCTATCGGGCGGGCATCACACCGCGTTATTGCGCCAACATCACCGGGCACGGCTGGCGCAAGCTTCTGAGGCATCCGGCGATACACACCTACCGCATCCACACGCTGCCCGACGTGCCGCCAGTGCTGCGCTTCATCCAGCAGCAAGCCAGGCAAGACGATCTTGAGGCCTACAGCACCTTGAACATGGGCGCTGGTTTTGCGCTTTTTGTGTCGGCTGACCAGGCTCAACAGACGGTCGCCGTGGCCCAGGCGCAGGGCGTCAAGGCATGGGTTGCGGGCCAGGTGGAAGTCGGCGCGAAGCGCTTGCTGATCGACCCGCTCGGGCTCGAATTTGGTGACGACGCGCTGCAGCTGCGTTGATCTGGAAGCCGGCCACGTGATGACCGGTCACTACAATCACCCTTGACGGGCCTCCCCGCATGGAAGCGCGGCCAACCGGGTCAGGTCGGGAACGAAGCAGCCCCAACCGTTGTGACCAGTGCCGGGGTCAGGCTCGTCACCCTCCACCGTTTCAGGCTGCTTGCTTGAAGCACATCACCGCTCGATTGCGCAAGGTGCGCAGCAGCGCCGCGGCAGGACTCATCTCAGCCGGAAGCCGCTGCCTGTCTAGGCTTTGTGATCGTGTCGGAAAGTCCGTTCGAATCAGAGGTCTGCAAAGGGGCACCGGTGCGCAGCGCCTCGCGCGCAGCGGCCAAGGCCTCTTGAACCCGCCGAGGCGTCAGCCCCAAGGTTTTCGCGTAGCGCTGAGCCGGCAAGTTGCGCTGGGCGGAAGCGCGTGTCGATGCGATCTTTGCGGCACCCATCGCTGCCCCGGGCGCGGCACCGCTGGCTTCGGCCTCTTGGGCTTGCGACAGCACCATGGCGTCGACCGCCTCATTGGCCGCGCTGGCCGTCATGCGCAAGACCTCGCTGTCGTTTTCGGCTGCACGCACGGGCTTGTCCTTGGGCAGGCAGCGAATCATGTGCAGCATTTCCTCACCCAGACCCCAGTGGCGCGCCACAGCCGCACCCAGTGCCTCGATGTCGATGCCAAGTACTGCAAAAGAGGCTTCGGACTCGCTCCAGCCGGCCCGCGGTGGCGTGTCGGGGTCGGCCGCAGCGTCTGCGCTCGGGCTTTGCATCAGCCTTTGGATCTGCTCGTACTCGTCAGGAAAGTGATAGCGGGCCAGCAGGCGACCGAGGTTCTGCAGCAGCGTCACGAGATAGACCACCTCGCCGTCGTAGCCTGCCGGGCGCAGCAACTGCGCGGTGTAGCCCGCCAGACGCGCACGGTCCATCAGCACGCGCAACGCTTTGGCATGGGTCTCGGACAACGGTCCCGGCCAAAGCCGCAACGAGTTGGCAACGCGCCGCACACCGTTGAGCCCCAGCAGCGCGATAGACCGACGAATGGTGAGCACTGGAGCCGCGGCACCAGCGTTCATGCCGTGAACCTGCGACGAATTCACCTCACGCAACAGCTCGAAGCTCAGCGCCACGTCCTGCAGGATGTGGTGAGAGATCTCCTCGGTGTGCTGACCGTCCATCGCGGCCATGCGTTCAATACGCGCGCTGATTCCAGCCCCCGCGGGTAGCACGCCCACGCTGCGCAAACGGCCCAGCATCAATTCGAGTGGCCCGTCGCTGCCCAGCGCCTCGGACTCCATCCAGCCCTGCAGCGCACGCAAAAAACTGCGTGCATTCATGTAGCGCTGCGCGGGCTGGCTGGAGGTGCTGCGATTGGCAATCGCCCGCAGCGCCTCGGGTATCGGGTGCGCGGTACTCCAGGGCAGCCTGAGCAGGTCATGGCCCCACGGCGCAAGACGCCCCACCACCTTCGTGACGTCGGGCTCGTCCAGCGGAGCAACGCCCGTGAGCAGTCGATGCAACAAAACACCGCAGGCCAGCACGTCACGCCCGGCGGCCTCGCGGTGAGCGCGCAATGTGTCGGCCTCCAGCAGCGAATCACGGTCAGAACTGCGCACAAAGGACTTGTTCGTCACCGCTGGCAGCGCTGGCTCCGCACTGCAACTGGCAAGCGCCATCACCTGCAGCCTGCCGGCATCGTTGACTTGCAGGCTGTGGAGTTGCAGATCGTGGTGAGCTGAACCCGAGTCATGAGCAAACGCCAGCCCCTCCAGAACCTGGCATATCCAGCCAACAGCCTCGAGTGGTGAGGGGTTGGGGTGTTCGAGCAAACGCTCGCTCAGCAAGGCGCCGTTTGAACGCGAAGCCGCTGCAAAGGGCCACTGCTCCTGAACAGAAAGCTCAACCGTTCGAGCCAAGTGCGGGTGCGCCAGTCGGGCCGCATGCCGTGCACGGGCCATCCAGTCCTTTAGAGCGCAGGGGTCGCCGGGTTGCACCCTTGGCAAGGTGAGCACCAGTTGCTGCTGGGTCTGTGGGTCGTTGACCAGCCACACCATGCTGCCCTGGCTCTTACCAAGCAGGCGCAGCAACTCGAAACGTCCGAACTGGGGACTGGGCTGGGCCGATCGACTGGCAGCGGAAGATGCGGATGCCGTCATGTTGAGGTTCTGGCGATGCTGGTGCATTGCAACCGAATTTCCACGCAGCCAAAGCCTCGAAATCAGGGCGCTTTGCGGCTCAAACAAAGCAAAGCCCGTGCTGCGGCTCGGTCCTTGCCCATCCAAGCCACGCCAATTGCAGTCGCAACCTCATGAAAACGTTCACCGCCTTAACTGCCAAGCTGTGTCCCGACGACCGAAAGGCAACGACTCCGGAGCACTTTGATGTGTCAGAATCTTTTCAGCCCGACGTTGATCTTGCGGTACGGCGCGTAACGAGGATTCACCATGAGCAGCGAACTGATCAAGCACATTTCCGACGCATCGTTTGACGGCGACGTCACCCAGTCAACGAAGCCGGTTCTGGTGGATTACTGGGCCGAATGGTGCGGACCGTGCAAGGCAATTGCGCCCATCCTCGACGAGGTGTCCAAGGACTATGACGGGCGCCTGCAAGTGGCAAAGATGAACGTCGACGAGAACCGAGACGTACCTGCCAAATTTGGCATTCGGGGCATTCCCACCTTGATGCTGTTCAAGGACGGCAAGCTTTGCGCCACCAAGGTAGGCGCCCTGACGAAGACCCAATTGACAGCCTTCATCGACGCCAACCTATAATTTGCTTCAGCCGGGGATTACGACCCCGCCTTCTCCAACAGGCAGCCGCCCACCGCGTGGGCTTCGGTAGCCGAAATTTCCACAGTGTTGTCAGCCCAGCGGCCAGCTCGCAGCGAATGGTAGGCCCTGCATCCGCGGCTAGCCCTCTTCCGGTGCTTGTCTCGCGAGTGACCACCTCCTGATCCCCTTTCCTGGTTTCACCCCATGCACTTGTCCGAACTTAAAGCGCTCCACGTTTCCGAACTCATCACGATGGGCGAAACGCTGGAGATCGAGAACGTGACGCGCATGCGCAAGCAAGAGCTGATGTTTGCGATCATGAAAAAGCGCGCCAAGGGCGGCGAGCAGGTTTTCGGCGACGGCGTGCTGGAGGTTTTGCCAGACGGGTTTGGCTTCTTGCGCGCACCGGATGCGAGCTACATGGCGTCAACCGACGACATCTACCTCAGCCCAAGCCAGATTCGTCGCTTCAACCTGCACACCGGAGACGACGTTGAGGGCGAGGTGCGTGTTCCAAAGGACGGCGAGCGCTACTTCGCTCTGGTCAAGGTCGACAAGGTCAATGGCCTGACCCCAGAGGAGAGCAAGAACAAGATCATGTTCGAGAACCTGACGCCGCTCTTTCCCAAAGAGCAGTTCAAGCTGGAACGTGACATCAAGTCAGACGAGAACATCACCGCGCGCATCGTTGATCTGATTGCCCCGATCGGCAAGGGACAACGTGCGCTGCTGGTGTCGGCGCCGAAAAGCGGCAAGACGGTCATGATGCAGCAGCTGGCCCATGCGATCGTGGCCAACTACCCAGAGGCGCACCTGATCGTTTTGCTGGTCGATGAGCGCCCGGAAGAAGTCACCGAAATGCAGCGCACGGTGCGCGGCGAAGTCATCAGTTCCACCTTCGACGAGCCTGCGGCCCGACACGTGCAAGTAGCCGAGATGGTCATCGAACGCGCCAAGCGTCTGGTCGAACTGAAGAAGGATGTGGTCATCCTGCTCGACTCGATCACCCGACTGGCACGCGCCTACAACAATGTGCTGCCGTCGAGCGGAAAGGTTCTGACAGGCGGTGTGGATGCCAATGCACTGCAGCGCCCCAAGCGGTTTTTTGGCGCGGCCCGCAACATTGAAGAAGGCGGCTCACTGACCATCATCGGCACGGCGCTGGTGGACACCGGCAGCCGCATGGACGAGGTGATCTACGAAGAGTTCAAGGGCACGGGCAACTGCGAGATTCACCTCGATCGCCGCATGGCCGAGAAGCGTGTCTATCCTTCCATCTTGCTGAACAAGTCGGGCACCCGACGCGAAGAGTTGCTGCTCAAGCCAGAGATCCTCCAAAAGACGTGGATCCTGAGAAAACTGCTTTATCCGATGGACGAGATCGAGGCGATGGAGTTCATCCTTGACAAAATGAAGTCCACGAAGACCAACCACGACTTCTTCGACATGATGCGAAGAGGCGGTTGATTCCCTGACCTAGACTTGGCCGGCTAGAATTGTCGGCTTGGTCCAAAGCGGAAAGTGCTTCGAACGGTTCGATGCGGCTCCCGCAACACTGCGCAGAGGTTTCCATGAAAGAAGGTATCCACCCCAACTATCGCGAAGTTTGCTTCGTCGATTTGTCCAACGGCTTCAAGTTTGTGACCCGCTCATGCGCGCAAACGAAAGAGTCAATCAAGCTTGACGACGGCCGCGAGATGCCCTTGTTCAAGCTCGAGACGACCAGCGAGTCGCATCCGTTTTACACGGGCACCCAGAAAAGCATTGACTCGCTTGGCGGTCGCGTCGAGAAGTTCCGCAACAAGTTTGCGCGTGTCGGCCTCAAGAAATAAAGCTCGCATCGCTTGTCGTTCGACCTTCAAAGGCAGCTTCGGCTGCCTTGTTTTTTGGTGGCATCGGTGAGCACGTGGCCATTCAAGCCGCGCCAAGCCCTGCAACTTGCCGCATGATTGCCGCAACACACTGACGCTCCTCCGTTGAATCTACCCAATCCTGCTCTTGTTTCCCAGCGCGCCGTGCAGCGACTGCCTCGGTGGGCTCTGGTTCTGCTTTGCACAGCCTATGTTCTGCCTGGAGTCTTTGGCCGCGACCCCTGGCGCAACGCCGACGTCACGGCATTCGGTCTCATGTTCGGCATGGTCGAGGGCCGTGCCTCTTGGTGGAGTCCCTCGATCGGGGGTGTGACGGCCACTACAGCGCCGTTGCCCCACTGGCTTGGGGCCGGTTTCATTCGGCTGCTGGATCCCTGGCTTGATCCCGCCTTGGCAGCGAGGCTGCCGTTCGCTGCGCTTTTGGCAGCCGTCCTGGCGCTGACCTGGCTGGCCTCATATCACCTTGCTCGCAGCGAAGCGGCTCAGCCCGTGCCGTTTGCCTTCGGTGGCGAGGCCGTTCCTGCTGACTACGCTCGAGCCATCGCGGACGGTGCTTTGCTGGCATTGATTGCCAGCCTGGGGCTGCTCCAACTCGGGCATGAGACAACTCCAGAACTGGCTCAACTCGCTTGTATTTCCTTGTTCACCTACGCGCTGGCGGCCAGCCCGATTCAACAGGGATGGCGGGCCAAGGCGGCGGTGATGATCGCCTTGCCCGCGCTGGCCGCCAGTGGCGCACCAAGCATCGCCGTTGCGCTCGGTCTCACGGGTGCCGTGATCTGTGCCAAGTCCACCTACAGCAAGGTGCGCAAGTTCTTCCCCTGGGTGTTGATGGCCATGGCATTGGCGATGACCGTCAGTTCAGCTCTGGAACTGTGGACTTGGCAATTGAGCGGCATGCGCAAGCCCGAACAGATTCTGGCGGTTGCTCGGCAGTGGGCTTGGTTTCTGTGGCCGGCATGGCCTATGGTGATTTGGACCCTGTGGCAGTGGCGCCGTCAAATACTGCACCGCCACATTGCAGTGCCTTTGGGTTGCGCTGCAGTCACGTCCGTGGCGAGTCTGATGTGCGGTGGGGTCGATCGGGTGCTGATGCTGTCTCTTCCAGCTTGGGCGCTACTGGCCGCCTTTGCGCTACCGACATTCAAGCGCAGCACTGCTGCAGCGATCGACTGGTTTTCGGTATTTTTCTTCAGCGTTTGCGCCATCGTGATCTGGGTGATTTACGCCGCGCTGCAAACGGGCATTCCAGAGCCCACCGCGCGAAATGTGATCAAGCTTGCACCCGGATTTGCTTCAGTCTTCTCGGCAAGCTCGCTGGCTTTGGCGGTTGCGGGCAGCCTTGCTTGGCTGTGGCTGGTGCGCTGGCGTACCGGGCGCAACCAGCATGCACTTTGGAAAAGCCTTGTCCTTCCGGCGAGCGGCGTGGCTTTGTGCTGGCTGTTGCTGATGACACTGATGCTGCCCTTGGTCGACTACGCAAGAAGCTTCCGCCCCTTGGTCAATCGGATTGCCAAGCATGTGCCGCTGAATGAATGCATAGCAACACCAAAGATACCCCGAAGCTTGCAAGCTTCTTTAGAGTACTTCGGCCCGTTTCAAATAGATGGCGCGATGGGCGCATCGGCCAGCGCCTGCAAGTACATGATTCAGATCGAACCGCGCCGCGAAAAAAGAGTCGCTCCCGAAGGATGGGTGCGAGTCGCGCGCGTGTCACTGCCAACCGACCGCACGGACTGGACGGTGATCTACCGCCGCGAATCGACTGCAGCCAAGCCAAAGCGTTGAGTCAACACCGACCCGCTCGCCAAATCGCACGGTCACTCAGCGCGTGTTAATGCTGGCCTCTTACGGCACGTCCATAACGGAACGGTCCACTTCTCCCACCTGAACTCCGGGGATCGCAGCACGAACTCGAGCGGCCGGGAAAAGCAACCTGAAACTCGAGCCGTTGCCCGGATCACTGCGAATTTCAAGCTCACCGCCGTGCCTTTGCACAACATGCTTGACGATGGACAGGCCGAGCCCGGTACCTCCCGTGTCACGCGAACGGCTCCCATCGACACGGTAAAAGCGCTCCGTCAAACGCTGCACATGCTCGGGAGCAATGCCGATACCCGTGTCGCGAACGTCCAGTTCTCCGGTTCCGTCGGGGCGTATGGACCAAACCACCTTCACCGAGCCGCCTACCGGGGTGTATCGGATGGCATTCGTTACAAGATTTGCAATGGCGCTGTGCAGTTCAGACTCAGAACCCGCGATCAGATCGCTAGCGCCATCGCCCGTGCTCGGGCTCTCGCAAACCAAGGTGTGCCGCCCCGCTGACAGGGCTTCGGCTGCCACGCGAACCTGAACCAAAACCTGCTGCACTGACACCCATCGATCGGCGGGTGGTCTCGGGCTGCCTTCGAGTTGAGCGAGTGTCAGGAGGTCGCCAACCAGCAGGTGCATGCGACGAGTTTGTTGCGCCATCAATTCGTTGACTCGACGCCTTTCGACCTCTGTCAACTGCAGGCTTGACATGGTTTCAATGAACCCGGACAGCACCGTCAGCGGGGTACGAATTTCATGTGAGACGTTAGCCACGAAACTTCGGCGCATGCTGTCGTTTCGTTCACGCTCGGTGATGTCCTGCGACAAGACCAGTCTCATGCCATCGCCATAAGGCCGAACAGCCACCGAAACCGTCCCGCGCAATCCAGGGCCTGGGAAGATCACCGGCTCGTCGAAGACCCCGGCCTGCATATAGGCCACAAATGCTGGCTCGCGAACGAGATTGGTGACCGGCTGCATCCGGTCGCGATGGGGATCTAACCCGAACTGATCAGCTGCGACGGAATTGCACCACTCGATCTGATCATTCGAATCCAGCAACATCACGCCATTAGGTGAGGCCTCGATCGCTGAGAGAAATTGATCCAACCGAGTCTGTTCGAAATCCACCCGATTCTCGAGTGTCCTCAAAGAGCGCTCGACCCGTTGGCCCACCTCGCCCCAAAAACCCACTTCGCGTGGAGCGGGTTCCGGGTTCTGTTGCTGAAGCCATCTGATGAAGCGCTGCGCACGCAAAACATCCACCGAGGTGTAGGCCAGCGCGCCGGCGAGAGACCCAACCACCACGCCTATCGCAGGCGCGTGCCACCACTGACCGACCAAGCCACCAAACGAGGCAGCCAGTAGCACAGACAGCAACGCTGCCAGCAGGCGTGGGAACAACCAGTCCATCGATGAGCTTGATCGCCCCGAGATCAGCTCGCAGCCACCTGCATCTGTTGGGTGAGGCGATAACCTGCGCCACGAACGGTTTCGATCATCCGTGAGCAGCCCACTGGGTCAAGCGCCTCTCGCAGGCGTTTGACGTGGACGTCTACTGTGCGCTCCTCGATGAACACATGGTCGCCCCACACCCTGTCCAACAGTTGCGCACGGCTGTGAACGCGCTCGGGATGCGTCATGAAAAAGTGCAGCAACCTGAATTCGGTCGGCCCGATACGCACTTCAAGGTCATTCTTGGACACACGACGGGTTGCGGGATCCAACTGCAAACCACCCACGTCCACCATGGTGTCAAGGGCCTCAGGCGCCTTGCGTCTGAGAACGGCGCGAATGCGAGCCAGCAATTCATTGGTCGAGAAAGGCTTCGTGAGGTAGTCGTCCGCACCAGCATCCAGACCAGAGATCATGTCGCCTTCTTCTGCTCGGGCCGTCAGCATGATGATGGGCAGTTCACGGGTACGCGACTGGCCACGCCAGCGTTTGGCCAGCACCAGCCCAGACTGCCCCGGCAGCATCCAGTCCAGAACCACGAGGTCGGGCAAAACGCCATCCACCTCAACCTGTGCCTGGTCGGCAGTGGCCGCAATCGTCACGTCATAGCCGGCGTGTCGCAGGTTGATGGATATCAGCTCGGCAATCGCCGACTCGTCTTCAACCACCAAAACGCGGCTCATCTTTGTTTCCTCATGGCTTTTTTCATCGCATCAGTGTTTCCACAGCCTCCACCGAGCTGTGCCGTACATCCGCTCCCTTGACGATGTAAATGATCTGCTCGGCGAGGTTCTTGGCGTGATCCCCGACCCGTTCAATCGCCTTCGCGACAAACACGAGATCAATGCTCGACGAAATCGTGCGGGGATCTTCCATCATGAAGGTGATGAGCTTGCGCATCAGCCCCTCAAATTCCTGATCGATCTGATCGTCTTGCTTCAAGACTTCGAGCGCCTTGTCCACGTCGAGGCGGGCGAAAGCATCGAGCGCTTTTCTCAAGAGCGCGATGGCGAGATCAGACTCGAACTTCAAGTCCTCGACAGGCAAGCGAAGCCGGCTCGACATGCCCGCGCTGATCAGGCGCTGCACCGTTCGCGCGATGCGCGCGGCTTCGTCCCCGACACGCTCCAGATTGGCAATACTTTTGCTAACGGCGATCAACAGGCGCAAATCGCGAGCCGTGGGCTGACGCCTTGCAAGGATTCTTGAAAGATCACGATCAATCTCGACTTCAGCAGCGTTGACCGTCTCTTCGCGAGCCAGCACCTGAGCCGCGGTAGCCTCACTGAAATTGGTGAGCGCATAGATGGCCTGCGCAACCTGGGACTCCACCAGCCCACCCATCTCCAGCACGCGCGTCGACATACCGCTCAGCTCGGCATCAAATTGTGCTGATAAATGCTTTTCCGTCATGGCTTACCAATCAAATACAAACGCATTTTATTTATCCAAACCGGCCGGTTATATAGTCTTCCGTTTCTTTCCGCTTTGGCTTCATGAAAATATCAGAGGTAGCGCCCACCTCCATCAAATCACCTAAGTACATGTACGCCGTGTAATCGGAACACCGCGCTGCTTGCTGCATGTTGTGAGTCACGATAAGGACGGTGTAGTCCGACTTCAACTCATGGATCAATTCTTCAATCTTCCCTGTGGAAATCGGGTCAAGTGCCGAACAAGGCTCGTCAAGCAACAGAATCTCTGGTTTGATCGCGACCGCCCTTGCAATGCAAAGCCTTTGCTGTTGCCCGCCCGACAGGCCAGAACCGCTCTGGTTAAGTTTGTCTTTGACTTCGGACCATAGCGCGCCTTTTTTGAGCGCCCATTCAACGCGCTCGTCCATCTCTACACGCGTCAGTTTTTCAAACAGTCGGACGCCGAAAGCGATATTTTCATAAATAGACATTGGGAATGGAGTCGGCTTCTGAAAAACCATTCCTACCTTCGCACGAATCAGCGAGATATCAAGCTTCGAACGGATCACGTCCTCGCCATCAATAAATATTTCCCCCTCAGCGCGCTGCTCTGGATAAAGCTCGAACATTCGGTTGAAAGTTCGAAGCAAGGTGGACTTGCCACATCCAGAAGGCCCGATGAATGCAGTCACCTTTTTTTCGGGAATCTCTAACGAAATATCTTTGAGGGCGTGAAATTTCCCGTAATAAAAATTCAGGTTCTTGACCGAAATTTTCATCTTTTCAATTTCTGAAGAACTAGGCTTGGTTTCCATAATAAGCCACTCCAATATTTATTTTTTATTTGCGAACAAGAAGCGCGCTGCAATGTTCAGCATCAACACGCCAAAGGTAATTATAAAAACTCCGGCCCAAGCCAGCTTTTGCCAGTTCTCGTATGGGCTCAATGCAAACTTGAAAATAGTGACCGGCAAACTTGCCGTGGGCTCTGAAAGACTGGATGACCAGAACTGATTGGACAGTGCCGTGAAGAGCAAGGGAGCCGTTTCGCCTGAAATTCTTGCAACGGCCAGGAGAATTCCCGTGATGACCCCGGCGCGAGCAGACTTTAAGGTGATGCTCAATATCACCTTCCATTTTGGCGTGCCCAAGGCATAGGCGGCTTCTCGCAGCGCTCCCGGGATCAAAGACAACATGTTTTCTGTTGTCCGTATCACCACAGGAATGACAATCAAAGACAACGCCAGAATTCCCGCGTAGGCCGAGAAATGTTTCGAGGGTGCTACGACTGCGGCGTAAATGAACAGCCCCACGACGATTGATGGCGCAGACAACAAAATGTCATTAATGAATCTGGTGAGTTCACCCAGCCAAGTCTTTTGACCATATTCGACCAGATAAATCCCAGCAAGCACTCCAATCGGAGTACCCAGGAGTGTGGCCAATGCCACCATGACCAATGAACCTGCAATCGCATTGAGCAACCCGCCGGTTTCAGCCATCGGCGGTGGCGTCATCTCGGTAAAAACAGCGAGACTCAACCCACCCAAACCCAGATAAATGGTTTCGATCAGGATCCACGCCAACCAAAACAAACCAAATGCCATCGCACAAACACATGCCATCAAGGCGACGGCATTTGTCAACTTTCTGCGCTTGTGCATGGCAAGCCGGGACATCTGCAATTCAGCAGCGGCGCTCATGCTCATGATTTCCCCCCCTCACTTTTTCGAAGGCGATTAAGCATCAGCTTTGACATCGCAAGAACGATGAAGGTGATCAAAAACAGCACAAGGCCCAAATACATGAGCGAAGCTTGATGCAGCCCAGGATCGGCTTCAGCGAATTCGTTGGCCAGCGCGGAGGTGATGCTATTGGCAGCCTCGAACAAGGACAGACTGTTTAGCTGGTTGAAGTTGCCAATGACGAAAGTCACCGCCATCGTCTCTCCGATGGCCCGACCCAATCCCAGCATGATCCCGCCAACAACGCCAGTCTTGGTAAACGGAAGCACGACCTTGGAGACCACCTCCCAAGTCGTAGATCCCAATGCGTATGCCGACTCCTTCAGCATGGGAGGAGTCACCTCGAATACGTCCCTCATCACCGATGCGATAAAGGGAATGATCATGATTGCCAAAATGATCCCTGCCGACAGTATTCCAATACCCACCGGGGAGCCAGAGACGAGAACTCTCAGATACGGCACGTCCCCAAATAGTCCCTGAAGAGGTAATTGAACATACTTAACGAGCACTGGACTGAAAACCAGCAATCCCCACATGCCATAAACGATCGATGGGACTGCCGCGAGCAGTTCAATTGCGATACCCAAAGGGCGCCTCAGCCATCCTGGAGATAATTCGGTTAGAAAAAGAGCGATACCAAAACTCACCGGCACAGCGATCACCAACGCGATGATCGAGGTTATCACGGTGCCATAAATCATCACCAAGCCACCAAACTTGTTTTGAACAGGATCCCACTCTGAATGCCAAAGGAATGAAAGCCCATATTCCGCAATGGCAGGCCATGCACCGATCACCAAAGATCCGATGATTGCAAAAAGCAACAGCAAAGTCAGGATGGCCGCACCGTGCGCAAGAAAAGAGAAAACCTTGTCAATCCAAACCGGCGACTCCTTCATTGGAGGCGGCCGCCGCATCGGCTCCCGACGCTCCAAAGGAAAGCCCTCAGCACGATGATCAGAAATTACGGACGACACGGTTTCCCCCCCAAGCATCAGGACCGCCAGACGGCCCAAGGACGAATTAAAAGAAGCTCTTCAACCACCGGAGTCGGTGATGATTCTCGTGATTCCAGCCCCGATCGCAGCCAGGACGCCCATGAGTCCAACGGCTTGAGCTTGCCTTGTGAAAGCGCCGGCAACCGCCCGGTAAGGCTCAACGATCACTCAGACTCTAGCCGACAGTCATGTCCAGCCCATGACAAGCCTATGAAGCAGCGGCGACAGCCTGACCCCCTAAGCTTTGGATCACTTGCATTGTCATTTGGCGTTCACCCGCTTGTCATGCGACGCCGCTAACCTGACTTTCGCCATGGTAGAGGGTCAAGCCCCACCAGACCACCCCTCGGAAACCTAAATGTTGATTCGGAAATTGCGTGTTATCGCGAGCATTACAGCATTGAGCATTGCCGGCTGTGCCACGCCGCCTGCGCCAAAAACCATCTCGGAAACGGTCGCCGATTACCCTCAATTGTCGACGCTGAAGAAACTCATCAATGACGCGGGTCTCACCGAGACTCTGAAGGAGACGGGGCCATACACCCTCTTCGCTCCGACGAACGACGCATTCAAGGCTGTGCCAGCCAAGACCCTTGATGGCTTGGCCAAGGACCGGGCAGCGCTCATTTCACTGATGAGTTACCACGTGCTGCAGGGAAAGATCGAAACCTCGCAGTTCAAGGAAGGTCCGACCAAAACGGTCCAAGGCGCTTCCGTGGAGATCTACAGGGCAGGACCTTACGTCACCGTGGGCGAGTCGATGGTGACTGTTGCCGATGTAGAGGCGAACAACGGTGTGGTGCAGATCATCGACCGCGTGCTCGTTCCACCGACCAAGAAGTAAGTCGCCCCACGGGTCAGATGTTCGCCACGGCCTGGCTTGACTTATCGGGCAGCCTGGCCAGCGGCGTCGGCAAGGCTTTGCGCAAGGCGTTTGGCGGTTGAAGACTCGTGGGTCTCGACCATCACACGCAGGACAGGCTCCGTACCTGACGGTCGAACGAGCACTCGCCCGGAGCTACCCAGCTCACTCTCAACACTCCTCAGAGTCTCCTGAAACCCTTCATGAGTGCGCCAATCGAATCCCTGGCGCAACTGAACGTTGATCAGTGACTGAGGAAACAACCGGAGGCCTTCGAGTTGATCTTCGAGCGACTTTCCGCTGCGGATAACAGCCTGTAAAACCTGCAGTGCACTGATGATGCCGTCGCCTGTCGAGTGCCGGTCCAGCACCAGCAGATGCCCTGAGCCCTCGCCTCCCAAGACCCAGCCGCGGGCACTCAGTTCCTCGAGCACATAGCGATCGCCAACCCGTGCCCGAGCGAAGTCCACGCCCTTTCTTTTGAGCGCCAGCTCGACGGCGAGGTTGGTCATCAAGGTGCCAACCGCGCCGGCAACGACCTGCCTCTGGGCAAGGCGATCTGCGACGAGCACGTACAACAACTCGTCGCCATTGAACAAACGACCGGCCGCATCGACCAGTTGCAAACGATCGGCGTCGCCATCCAGCGCGATGCCATAGTCGGCACCGCTGTCAATCACGGCCTTGACCAGCGCGGACGGGTCAGTGGCTCCGAATCCAGCATTGATGTTGTACCCGTCGGGACTGCAGCCAATCGCAAGCACCTCAGCGCCGAGTTCATGGAAGACCTCGGGTGCCACCTGGTAAGCCGCCCCATGCGCTGCATCTACGACGATCTTCATCCCCCGAAGTGAGATGTCACCACCGAAGGTGCCCTTGCAAAATTCGATGTAGCGTCCTCGTGCGTCGTTCAACCTCCGGGCCTTGCCGAGGGCTGCCGAATCGACCCAGTTCGGCTCCTGAGCGAGCATCGTCTCGACGCTCGATTCCCAGCCATCGCTGAGTTTTTCACCAGATGCCGAGAAGAATTTGATGCCGTTGTCGCAAAAGGGGTTGTGCGATGCACTGATGACCACCCCCAGGCTCAGACGCAGCGCGCGCGTCAGATAGGCCACACCCGGCGTCGGCAGCGGGCCGGTCAAAAGAACATCGACGCCCGCGGACGCAAATCCGGCCTCCAGTGCGGACTCGATCATGTAGCCGGAAATTCGCGTGTCCTTGCCAATCAGCACGGTTGGCTTCGACGCGCTGGCCTTCAGCACGCGACCGACCGAATGACCGAGACGCAACATGAGGTCTGGCGTGATCGGGCTTTGACCCACCGTTCCTCGGATGCCGTCGGTACCAAAAAGCGCTCTGCTCATGAATCAATGACCTTCAAAAGAGATTGGGTTGGCTCGGGCGAGCCGATTGCCAGCAAGACTTCGAGAGCGTCCACGGTAGCGGCAACATCATGAACCCTCACGATGCTGGCGCCGTTGAGAACTGAAACCATGGCAGCCGCAAGACTGGCGGCCAAGCGATCGTGAACGTCGCGCCCCGTGACCACGCCAAGCGTCGATTTTCGCGACCAACCGGTCAACAGCGGGAAACCCATAGACAAAAGCTCTCGCTGGCGACGCAGCAAGTCGAGGTTTTGCGCGGGGGTCTTTCCAAAGCCGATGCCAGGGTCGATCACGATGCGCTTTGAATGAATCCCCTCAGACAACAGCGCTCTGACCCGCAAAGACAACTCGACACCCACCTCGGCAATCACGTCGTTGTATACCGCCAAGGACTGCATCGTTTCGGGATTGCCTTTCATGTGCATCAGGCACAGGCCGCAGTTGGGATGGGTAGCTGCGACTCGCAAAGCTTGGGGCGCACGGAATGCGTTGATGTCGTTGACGATGTCGATACCCATCGCAAGGGCTTCCGACATGAGGTCAGGTTTGGTCGTGTCTAGCGAAACCGGATGCCCCCAGGCAAGCACAGCCTCGAGCACCGGGAGCACCCGGCGCCGTTCTTCCTGCAGGGAAATCGACACGGCACCGGGGCGGCTGGATTCGCCGCCAATATCGAGGATATCTGCGCCCTCATCGATCAAGCGCCTGCAGTGATCGATCGCCGACCGGGGCTCGCCAAACGATCCACCATCCGAAAACGAGTCGGGCGTGACATTTACGATGCCCATGACCTTGGGCGTCGTCAGATCAATGCAATGGTTTGTCGTCTGCCAGAACATGCGATGCCGTGTGGCCAGATTGCCGATCAAATTAAAAACGGGGCCGAAGCCCCGTGAAAAATTGTTACCGATCACCTCATGCGACTGCGGGCGCTCCGTCAGTGGACACCGGAGCCGATGGGCCGTTGGGCTTGCTCGACGACGATGTCCAGTCTTTGGGTGCACGAGGGGGATCGCCCTTCATGATGTCGTCGATCTGGTCACTGTCGATGGTCTCCCACTCGAGAAGAGCCTTCGCCAATGCATGCATCTTGTCGTGGTTTTCTTCAATGTGCTTGCGCGCAATGGCGTACTGCTCATCAATGATGCGACGAATGACCCCGTCGACCTTTTGCATGGTCTGCTCGGACACATTCACTTGTTTGGTCACTGAGCGTCCCAGAAAAACCTCGCCCTCGTTCTCGGCATAAACCATGGGACCCAACTCATCGGTCATACCGTAGCGGGTGACCATGTCCCGCGCTATTTGCGTGGCCCGCTCGAAGTCGTTGCTCGCGCCCGTGGTCATCTGATTCATGAAGACCTCTTCCGCAATCCGGCCACCAAACAGCACGGAGATGGTTGAGAGCATCCGCTCCTTGTCCAGACTGTATCGATCGCCTTCAGGCAGTTGCATGGTGACTCCCAAAGCGCGTCCACGAGGAATCACGGTCACCTTGTGCACGGGATCGGTCTTGGGCATCAGTTTGGCCACCAACGTGTGCCCGGACTCGTGGTAAGCGGTGTTCTTACGCTCCTCCTCCGGCATGATCATTGACTTGCGCTCGGGGCCCATCATGATCTTGTCCTTGGCCTTCTCGAAGTCGACCATTTCAACGACGCGACCGGCCCGACGCGCAGCGAAAAGGGCTGCTTCGTTGACCAGATTGGCCAGATCTGCGCCAGAGAAACCTGGCGTGCCTCGGGCGAGGATGTCAGCACGGATGTCTTGCCCCACCGGCACCTTGCGCATGTGCACGTTGAGAATCTGCTCGCGTCCACGCACGTCAGGCAAGGTCACATACACCTGTCGATCGAATCGGCCTGGACGCAACAGTGCCGGGTCAAGGATGTCGGGCCGATTGGTGGCCGCCATCACGATCACGCCCAAATTGGTCTCGAAGCCGTCCATCTCGACCAGCATCTGATTCAGGGTTTGCTCACGCTCATCGTTTCCGCCGCCCAAGCCGGCTCCACGGTGGCGTCCAACAGCGTCAATCTCGTCCACGAAGATGATGCAAGGCGCGCTCTTCTTGGCTTGTTCAAACATGTCGCGCACGCGGGCGGCGCCAACACCGACAAACATCTCGACGAAGTCAGACCCGGAGATGCTGAAGAAAGGAACCTTGGCCTCGCCCGCAATGGCCTTGGCCAGCAGGGTCTTGCCAGTCCCCGGAGGCCCCACGAGAAGAACACCACGCGGGATTCGGCCACCGAGTTTTTGAAAGCGCTGGGGATCCTTCAAAAAGTCGACCAGCTCCTTGACCTCTTCCTTGGCTTCGTCGCAGCCTGCCACGTCGGCGAATGTGGTCGTGTTGTTGGCCTCATCCAGCATGCGAGCCTTCGATTTTCCAAAGCTGAAAGCGCCTCCCTTGCCACCACCTTGCATCTGCCGCATGAAATAAATCCACACGCCAATCAAAAGAAGCATCGGACCCCAAGATACCAAGATGTTCATGAGCAGCGACGGTTCTTCGCGCGGCTTCACATCGAACTTCACGCCGTTATTGATCAGGTCGCCGACCAAACCGCGATCAAGGTAAGTGGCCGTGCTACGCAGGCGCTTGTCATCGGTGGTGGTGGCGATGATCTCGGTGCCCGAGGGGCCTTCTTGCAAAGTGACGGCCTTGACCCTCTTGCTTCGGACCTCTTCTAGGAAGTCTGAATACCCGATTTGGCCACCCGATGCCGAGCTGCGATCAAATTGCTTGAAAACCGTGAAAAGCACAAGGGCTATCACGAGCCAAACAGCCACCTTTGAGAACCATTGATTGTTCACCGCAGCTCCAATTTTTTAAGCGTAAAAGATTGCGCGAAGCGAGACAGCACACGCAACTCCAACATGGGGACGAGTTTATGCGAGTCAAGCCCGCCAAAGCTGCCGTGACGGCAAAGCCACAGCGCCTGCAGAAGGGTCAATCACAACAGATCATCTGTCGGCAGGCCTGCTTGCTGACTTGAGACCCGCAGCGACAAGAAAAGTTTCTGACGATTTGTCTCTGGACGCTTTGGGCTTGATGGGTCTGACCGAACGGAAATTCGCTTTCAGAAGTTCCACGAGCTGGCTGTAGTTGCCACCATGGAAAACCTTGCACACCAAGGTTCCGTCGTCGACCAGGTGTCGCGTGGAGAACTCGACCGCGAGTTCAACCAGATGCTCCACTCGGGCTGAATCCGAACTGGCTATGCCTGAGAGATTGGGCGCGAGGTCGGAGACCACCACGTCGACAGACCGCCCCGTGACGGCCAACTCAAGCCGCTGAAGCACGTCTTCGTCACGGAAATCCCCCTGGATAAAAACCACACCGTCGATGGGCTCGAAGTCGAGGATATCCAGAGCAATGATGGTGCCGTTGAGAGCCCCCATGCCTGCGCCCGCAACGCCAGACTCCTTCATCGCAAGGCGACGCCGCACGTACTGGCTCCAAGCACCGGGCGCGGCGCCCAGATCGACGACCACTTGACCGGGTTTGAACAACCCCAGCGCCTCGTCTATTTCTTTCAGCTTGTAGGCAGCGCGCGCTCGGAACCCTTCTTTCTTCGCCAGCTTGACGTAGGTGTCGTTCAGGTGATCGAGCAGCCACGCCTTATTGATCTTCTTGCTTTTGGATTTGACCTTCATGCTGAGCCGATAATAGGCTGATGCCTGCAATCCAACTCACTTCCCATCAGCGTAAAGAAAAACGTGCAGATGCACACCATCTGGATCCAGTGGTACTGATCGGCGGTGACGGACTGACCCCTGCGGTGGTTCGTGAAACGGATGCAGCACTCAGCGCGCATGGCCTGATCAAGATTCGTGTCTTTTGCGATGAGCGTGCCTCCCGCGAGTCGATGTTTGCGTCTTTATCCGATGAACTGAACGCTGCGCCGATTCAGCACATCGGCAAATTGCTTGTGCTTTGGCGTCCGATCCCGCCCAAGGAAAAGCCAGAGCGCGAAGATCGCATGCCAGGGCCCAAGGTGGTGAAGCTGCTGAAGTTCTCGAAGAGTGGCAACCACCGTCCTCAAGTCAAGAAGATCAGGGTTCTGGGCAATGAACGACTTGCCGCGGGCGGCGAGGTCAAGCGAGCCCGCAAGCGGGTGGTCAGCGTCAAACGGAAGGTGCCTGACTGAGTTGCTCGACTGGCCCCGGGGCAGTCGAGTCAAAGACTCAGACCTTCGGGCCAGAGCTCAGACGCCAGGCGAGCCAGACGATACACAGCGCTTTTAACGCAAAAAAGCCGGCGGCCAACCCGTGAAGGACACCGAACGACAACGCACCCTCGCCGGCTCTGGCCGCTGCCATCATGGGCTGCAGCACGAAGTAGCCGGCAATGGTGCAAAACAGGCTGCCGAAAACCAGCAGCATGTTGACATCAATCGGAATGCCCGATGGGCGCGGGCTCCTGATGTTGCGAAGCGCAAGCAGCAGCAGCACCGCGACAGCCAGGCTGGCGTAAGCCTCGATGGCGAACATCCTTCCGGCGCTTCGACCGGCGATCTCCGAAGGGGCCACAGCAAAGCCGGCAGGCGCTCCGATCAAGCCCACTCCCAGCAGCACTCCCGCCCATAACCCGGCCAAGCACGACGCAATTCGATGCAGCATGAGCGGGCAGCCGATCAGCAATAGCGCACGGCCATGACCTCGTAACTCTTGACGCCGCCGGGCGCGTGCACCTCGGCAATGTCACCGACTTCCTTGCTGATCAGCGCGCGTGCAATCGGCGAGCTGATGGAGACCAGACCCAGCTTGAGATCGGCCTCATCGTCACCCACGATTTGATAGGTGACCATGACGCCGTTGGACTCATCCTCAAGGTCGACGGTGGAGCCAAACACCACGCGGCCCTCGGCATCCAGGGTGGACGGATCAATCACTTTGGCGGCTGCAAGCTTCCCCTCAATTTCCAGAATGCGGCCCTCTATGAAGCCTTGCTTGTCCTTGGCGGCCTCGTATTCCGCGTTCTCGGACAAATCGCCTTGGGCGCGAGCCTCAGCAATGGCTTGGATCACGGCATGGCGCTCCGACGTCTTCAAACGCTGAAGTTCATCCTTGAGCTTTTCAGCTCCGCGCTTGGTCAATGGAATGGTTTGCATGGTGATCCCCCCGGGGAAAAAATGAAGCCGCCGCAGGAAGCTCCCGCGGCGGCCTAATGTCAAAAATTGAGTCTCAAGGCAGTTTAGTTCAACTGCGCATGAAGCTCCTGCAGTGGTCTCACGACCAAGTCGTCCTGATGCTTCATGCCCTCCACAGCCGCCTCGCAACCCGCCATGCTGGTGTAGTAAGTCACTCGATGAGCAAGAGCTGCCTGACGAATGTGGCGTGAGTCAGCAATCGCCGTGCGCGTTTCGTCAACCGTGGTGAAGACCAACTGAATCTCACCGGCCTTGACCATGTCGACAATGTGGGGCCGACCGTCCTTGACCTTGTTGACCACCCTCACCGCCACGCCGCCCTCGGCAATGGCCGCAGCCGTCCCCTTGGTCGCCACGATCTGAAAACCCAAGGCACAAAGATCGCGAGCCACCTCAACGGCCCTCAACTTGTCGCCATTCTTGACCGTGATGCACACCGTGCCACGTTCGGGCAGACGCGAGCCTGCTCCCAACTGGCTCTTCAGCATGGCCTCCCCGAAGGTTCGGCCAGCGCCCATGACCTCACCGGTGGATCGCATTTCGGGACCGAGGATCGGATCGACACCGGGGAATTTGTTAAACGGAAATACCGCTTCCTTGACACTGAAGTAGGGTGGGATCACCTCGCTCGGGACTCGGCCATTGCGTTGCTGCTGATCCGACAACTTACGCCCCACCATGCAACGAGCCGCAATCTTGGCAAGCTGCAGTCCCGTGGCCTTGGACACAAAAGGCACGGTGCGCGATGCCCGCGGGTTGACTTCCAACACATAGACCACCGCGTCCGCACCCTCGCCCTGGATGGCGAACTGCACGTTCATCAGCCCCTTGACCTTGAGCGCGCGCGCCATCATCTTCGTCTGCCGTCTGAGCTCGTCCTGCAACTCAGCGGGCAGGGAATAAGGCGGCAGCGAACAGGCCGAGTCGCCCGAGTGAATGCCCGCCTGCTCGACGTGCTCCATGATGCCGCCGATCATCACGCCCGAGGCCTCGTCGCTGCCATCGGAGATGCAGTCGACATCGACCTCGATGGCGTCATCGAGAAAGCGGTCTAGCAGAACCGGCGATTTTTCGCTGACCTTGACGGCCTCGCGCATGTAGCGCTCGAGATCCTTGTCGCCATGAACGATTTCCATCGCCCGCCCACCAAGAACGTAGCTCGGTCGCACCACCAGCGGGTAGCCGATTTCTTGCGCAAGCCGTAACGCCGACTCTTCGGTACGGGCGGTTCGATTGGGGGGCTGTTTCAGACCCAGTTCATTGAGCAGCTTCTGGAAGCGCTCGCGGTCCTCGGCGATGTCGATGCTGTCCGGAGAGGTGCCAACGATGGGAACACCAGCCCGCTCGAGATCCAGCGCCAGCTTCAAGGGAGTCTGGCCACCGTACTGGACGATCACGCCCACTGGCTTTTCCTTGTCCACGATCTCGAGCACATCCTCGAGGGTGACCGGCTCGAAGTACAAACGATCCGAGGTGTCGTAATCGGTCGACACCGTCTCGGGATTGCAGTTGACCATGATGGTCTCGTAGCCGTCTTCGCGCATGGCGAGGGCAGCGTGCACGCAGCAGTAGTCGAACTCGATGCCCTGACCAATGCGGTTCGGGCCGCCACCCAGCACCATGATCTTCTTACGATCGGTCGGCTCGGCCTCGCACTCCTCATCGTAGGTCGAGTACAGGTACGCGGTCTGGGTGGCGAACTCGGCCGCGCAGGTGTCCACCCGTTTGTAGACAGGCCGCACGTTCAGTGCATGCCGCAGCGCACGCACCGCATGCTGGTTGGTGCCGACGAGCTTGGCGATGCGCCGATCAGAAAAGCCCTTGCGCTTGAGCAAGCGCAGTTCATCAGCACCGAGACCTTCCAGCGTGCGGGTGGCGAGGGTTTTTTCGATCTGGATCAGCTGCTCGATCTGCGCGAGGAACCACGGGTCGATGGCGGTTTCCTCGAACACCTCGTCCAGGCTCATGCCAATGCGAAACGCGTCGCCCACATAAAGAATGCGTTCAGGACCTGCCTCACCGATTTCCTCGACGATCTCGTCTTTGTCGGTGCTGCGCTCGCTCAGCCCGTCGATGCCGGTCTCAAGGCCACGCAGCGCCTTCTGGAAGCTTTCCTGAAAAGTGCGACCCATCGCCATCACCTCGCCCACGGATTTCATCTGCGTAGTCAGGTGAGAGTCGGCCGCCGGGAATTTTTCGAACGCGAAGCGAGGAATCTTCGTGACCACGTAGTCGATGCTGGGCTCGAAGCTCACAGGCGTGGCACCGCCGGTGATGTCGTTGCGCAACTCGTCAAGCGTGTAGCCGACCGCCAACTTGGCCGCCACCTTGGCGATCGGAAATCCGGTGGCCTTGGACGCCAGTGCTGACGAGCGCGACACACGCGGGTTCATCTCGATGACGACCATGCGGCCGTCTTGCGGATTGATGGCGAACTGCACATTCGAGCCGCCGGTGTCCACGCCGATCTCGCGCAGGATGGCGATGCTGGCATTGCGCAGCAACTGATATTCCTTGTCGCTGAGCGTCTGCGCTGGCGCCACCGTGATCGAGTCGCCAGTGTGGATGCCCATCGGATCCAAGTTTTCAATCGAGCACACGATGATGCAGTTGTCCGCCTTGTCGCGCACCACTTCCATCTCGAACTCTTTCCAGCCGATGAGGCTTTCCTCGATCAGCAGTTCCTTGGTGGGCGAGAGGTCGAGCCCGCGTTTGCAGATTTCCTCGAACTCGTCAGGGTTGTAGGCGATGCCACCGCCGGTGCCGCCCAACGTGAAGCTCGGTCGGATCACCATCGGGAAACCCGGGCCATCGATCTCGGCCGAAATCCTTTGCTGCACGGCCAAGGCCTCTTCCATCGAGTGGGCGATGCCGCTGCGCGCCGAACCCAGACCGATGCCGGTCATGGCGTCCTTGAACTTCAACCGATCCTCGGCCTTTTCGATGGCCTTTTCGTTGGCGCCAATCATCTCGACGCCGTACTTGGCCAGCACACCGTGCTTGTGCAGGTCCAGCGCGCAATTCAGTGCCGTCTGGCCGCCCATGGTTGGCAGCACCGCATCGGGGCGTTCCTTGGCAATGATCTTTTCGACCACCTGCCAGGTGATCGGTTCGATGTAGGTCGCATCGGCCATCTCCGGGTCGGTCATGATCGTCGCCGGATTGCTGTTGACCAGAATGACGCGATAGCCCTCTTCGCGCAGTGCCTTGCAGGCCTGGGCGCCCGAGTAATCGAATTCGCAGGCCTGGCCGATGATGATCGGACCTGCGCCGATGATCAGAACGGATCGAAGGTCTGAGCGCTTAGGCATTTGCACCTCCGGTCGAGGCGGCGCGGCCCGTTTGCATCAGCGCAATGAACCGGTCGAAAAGGTAGCCAATGTCTTGCGGCCCCGGAGATGCTTCGGGGTGGCCCTGAAAGCAGAAGGCCGGGCGATCGGTGCGCGCCAAGCCCTGCAAGGTGCCGTCAAACAAACTCACGTGGGTCGGTCTCAAGTTGTGCGGCAAAGTGGTCTCGTCTACGGCAAATCCGTGGTTCTGGCTGGTGATGCTCACCCGGCCTGTATCAAGGTCCTTGACAGGATGGTTCGCGCCGTGGTGCCCGAACTTCATCTTGAAGGTCTTGGCGCCCGAGGCCAGCGCAAGAATCTGATGACCGAGGCAAATCCCGAATACCGGGACGCCGGTTTCGATGAGCGTGCGCGTGGCTTCGATGGCGTAATCGCAGGGCTGCGGGTCTCCGGGGCCGTTGCTCAGGAAAACCCCGTCGGGGCGCAGAGCCACAACGTCCTGCGCGGGTGTCTGCGCAGGCACCACCGTGACCTTGCAGCCACGACTGGCCAGCATGCGCAGGATGTTGCGTTTGACGCCAAAGTCGTAGGCAACCACATGCCAGGTCGGGTCGTCCTGCGTGCCATGGCCCGCGCCCAACGCCCATTCGGTTTCGGTCCAGACGTGGCTCGCGGTGCTGCTGACGACCTTGGCCAGATCGAGACCGGCCATGCTGGGCGCTGAGCGTGCAGCATTCAAGGCGGCCCCGAAGTGCGCTTCGCCGATCACCTCGCCAGCGCCCAGCGACAGGATGCAGCCGTTTTGCGCGCCTGTGCTGCGCAGCAAACGCGTCAGCCGTCGGGTGTCGATGTCGGCAATCGCCACCGTGCCCTCACGCTCGAGATACTGCGCCAGCGCTTCAGTCATACGGAAGTTCGAGGCCCTCAGGGGAAGGTCCTTGATGATCAAGCCAGCGGCATGAATCCGATCAGACTCAACATCTTCTGGATTGACGCCGTAACTTCCGATGTGCGGATAAGTCAGCGTGACGATCTGACGGCAATAGCTCGGGTCGGTCAGGATTTCCTGATAACCGGTCAAGGAGGTGTTGAACACAACCTCCCCACGGGTTTGGCCCGGTGAGCCGATGGAAGTGCCGATGAAGCGGGAGCCGTCTGCGAGTACGAGGATTGCGGGGGGCGAGACGGGCAGCAAGGAAAACTCCATTGATGCACCCAGTTCTGCCCCGCAGTCAGCGCTGCAAGATCGAATCCTGGCGGGAAACTGTAGGGGTTTCTCTGGGGGCGGGGGATGTTCGGGTTAGAGAGTCGATTGTAAGTCGAGACCGCCGCCTCGAAGCCGCGCAAAGGCCCTTGAATGCCTTGGCCTTACCAAGGGGTGCAGCGAGCGAAGAAACCCGAGGGAACTAGAATTCACCCATCGGTATCCGATATACATCCCGTTGTTTCAGGAGGTTTTCATGAGTCAAGGTCTTCGTTCATCCCCCTACACGTACTCTGGGTCGGTCACATCCACCGAGCAGCGCAACCGCGTCTTGCGCAACACCTATTGGCTGTTGGCGCTGTCGATGGTGCCCACGGTTCTTGGCGCTTGGGTTGGCTTGGCTACCGGCCTGACCAACGCGCTTTCTCCCATGATGGGCCTGATTGTTTTCCTGGGCGGCGCGTTTGGCTTCATGTACGCAATCGAGAAAACGAAGAACTCCGCGTTGGGCGTTCCTGTGCTGTTGGGCTTCACCTTCTTCATGGGCCTGATGCTGTCGCGCATGGTCGGCGTCGTGCTGGGCATGTCCAACGGTGCCAGCCTGATCATGATGTCGTTCGCCGGCACGGGTGCGATTTTCCTGGGCATGGCCACGCTGTCTTCGGTGATCAAGCGCGACCTGAGTTCGATGGGCAAGTTCTTGTTCATTGGCGTGATCATGTTGCTGGTGGCTGGCATTGCCAATGTGTTCATCCAGTCGAGCGCGCTCATGATCACGCTGTCGGTGCTGGCGATCGGCATCTTCTCTGCCTTCATCCTTTACGACCTGAAGCGCGTTAAGGATGGCGAGGAGACTAACTACATCACGGCCACCTTGAGCGTCTACCTGAGCGTGTACAACGTGTTCCAGTCCTTGCTCGCCATCTTCGGCATGGCAGGTGGCCGAGACGAGTGAGTCAAGGCAATTTCACGAACAAGCGGGGCCTGCGGGCCCCGTTTTCGTTTGTGCGTGTTCTCAGGATCAGTATCGGTCGAACACAGCGATGCTTTCCACATGAGCCGTGTGCGGGAACATGTTGACGGCACCTGCCGCCGACAGGGTGTAGCCGGCCTGATGCACCAGCAAGCCAGCATCTCTTGCCAAGGTGGCTGGGTTGCAACTCACATAGACGATGCGATTGGGAAGACGGCGGCCCCCTTGGGCCGACTCGTCTGCGGCAAGCTCGACCAGCGCCTTGACGAGCGCAAAAGCGCCCTCTCGCGGAGGGTCCACCAGCCATTTTTCGGCAGCCCCCAATGCAGCCAGCGAAGTGGCTTCGATCTCGAAGAGGTTGCTCGCAGCGAAGCTGACCTTGGCGGCAAGCCCGTTGAACTCGGCGTTTTCACGTGAGCGCGCGACAAGGGCTTCACTGCCCTCGACACCCAGCACCTCGCGAGCTCGTGTGGCGATGGGCAGCGTGAAGTTGCCCAGCCCGCAAAACCAGTCGATCACGCGCTCATCTGGCTGAGGGTCAAGCAGGCTGATCGCACGTGCCACCAACGTGCGATTGATCTGGTGATTGACCTGCGTGAAGTCGGTCGGCTTGAAGCGCATGGCGATGCCGAACTCGGGCAGCCTGTAAGACAGCTCGCAATCCTGAGCATCCAGCGGGTGCACCGTGGCCGGCCCTTTCGGCTGCAGCCACCATTGAACGGCATGCTCCTTGGCAAATTCGCTCAGCCGCCGAAGATCACCGTCGACAAGTGGTTCAAGATGGCGCAGCACCAGTGCCACGGTGTCGTCACCGACTGCCACCTCGATTTGCGGCAGTCGATCACGCTGCTCCATGCTGCCGATCAACTCAGCCAATTCAGGCAACAGCGCGCTCAGCCTCGGCGGCAACACCTCGCAGCTGTTCATGTCGGCAACGTAGCTTGACTTTCGCTCGTGAAACCCGACCAGCACCTTGCCTTTCTTGGCCACGTAGCGCACGGACAGTCGCGCGCGGTAGCGATAGCCCCAGGCGGGCCCCTCGATGGGCCGAAGCACTTGGTCTGGCTTGACCTTGGCCAAATGCCACAGACCATCCTCGAGCGCCCTTTGCTTGGTCGCGATTTGGGCGCCCGCATGAAAGTGCTGCATCTTGCAGCCACCACAAACGCCGAAATGCGGGCAGCGCGGACTCACACGTTGCGAACTCTCGCGACGCAAGGCCGTGATGGTGGCTTGTTCCCACTGGTTCTTGCGGCGGTAGACGCTGACTTGCGCCTGCTCGCCAGGCAATGCACCCTCGATGAAAACAACCTTGCCCTCGGCGTTGTGAGCCACGCCCTGGCCTTCGAGGTCGAGTGACTCGACACTCAGCCATTCGGTGTTCGGTGTCATGTGTTGTGCAGCACCGATCAGCGCGGTGGCAGCAACTTTGCGGGGTCTGTGGGCTTGCCTTGTCGGCGGATCTCGAAGTGCAGCTTGACCGACTCGGCATCGGTAGATCCCATCTCGGCAATCTTCTGGCCACGCCTGACCACCTGGTCCTCTTTGACCAGCAAAATCTGGTTGTGGGCGTAAGCGGTGAGGTAGGTGCTGTTGTGCTTGATGATCACCAGATTGCCATAGCCGCGAAGTCCTGATCCGGCGTAGACCACCCGCCCATCGGCAGCTGCCACCACAGGGTCTCCGGCCTTGCCCGCAATCGACAGTCCCTTGCTTTTGGGTTCATCGAAACCGGTTGTCACCGCGCCGCTGGCCGGCCACATCCACACCACTGACTCATCGCCTTGGGCGGTGGCCGCGCTTGCCGCAGCGCTGGTTGCCGCGGCACCAGAAACGCTCGCAGCGGGCTGGGTCGCCGATGAATCTGCGGCCTTCGAATCGAGCGGCCTTGTTTCAACCTTGGCCACCGTCACCGGCCGGGTGGACGGCTGTGACGCATCAGCGCCCGGGGGAACCACTCTCAAGACCTGACCCACCTCGATCAGGTTGGGGTTTTCAAGCCCGTTCCATCGCGCCAGATCTTTCCAGTTCTGACCGTTGTCAAGAGCGATTCGAACCAGCGTGTCCTGAGGCCGCACGGTGTAGTAGCCCGGCTTGCCCGCATTTTCCGATCCGGCGGGCAGCGCTGCAGGCGCAGCTTTGGGGTCGACAGACTGGGATGCTGTCGGCTTGACAGTTGAGCGGCGGTCCTCGACCGGTGCTTTTTGACGAGGCGAAGAACAGCCCAGCAACACCAAGACCGCAGCCACCACACCGAGCCAACACAGCCCTCGAGGCCGAGCATCCAACTTCGTTCTCATGCGAGCCGTCACCTCAATCAAATCGACCCTGATTTTAGGGGGACGAACTGCACGGCCTCATATTCCGTGCGCTGGAATGCGCCGCTGTCGAGGCGGTCGATGACCAGCAAACGTTGTCCCTTGGCCGCATCGAGCACCGGCGAGATCAGGCGACCACCCACGGCCATCTGCGCAAGCCATGCATCGGGCACTTCGGCGCCGCAGGCTGCCGCGATGATGCTGTCATAGGGCGCATTGGGTGCGTGGCCCAGCATCCCGTCACCATAGACCAGCCGCAGTTGATTCATGCGCAGCGGCGCGACGAGTTCGCGCGCCTTGTCGTGAAGGCCCTTGATGCGCTCGACCGACACCACCAGGCGCGAAAGCCGACACAGCACGGCGGCCTGATAGCCGCAACCCGTACCCACCTCAAGCACTCTGCCGAGATGCCCGGCAGCGCGCGCGGCCGCACCGTCCATCAGCACGCCGATCATGCGTGCGACCACCGAGGGCTTGGAGATCGTCTGGCCATGGCCGATGGGCAAGCTGGTGTCTTCGTAGGCCTGTGTGACCAGCGCGCCATCCACGAAAAGGTGGCGGGGCACGGCCTCCATCGCCTCGAGAACGCGAGGGTCGTGGGGCCCGGCGGCACGCAGGCGATCGACCATCCGGCGTCGCACGTCCTCAGAGTCAAGTCCAAGGCCCGTGGGTCGCGCGGCGGCCGCCTTGTCAGCAGGCGCCGACCGGCGCGTTGCAGCGCTTGACGACGGCGCAGATTGACCCTGCGAAACATTCGAGACCTGGCCCGAGGGTTCACCGGGCGCACTGACCAACTTCTTGGGCGGACGCGACATCTGCTCGAGCTTGAGCGGAAACTTGCCCCCCCGCGGCGGCGAACTGCTCACGATCTTGCGCCCGCGACCAGCCAGCTTTGCCAATCGGGCACCGCCACATGGTCGGTGAGGTCGACTTGCAAAGGCGTGATGGAGACAAGGCCATGGGCCACGGCGTGAAAGTCCGTGCCGTCTCCCGCTTCGCGGGCATCACCTGCGGGTCCGATCCAGTACATCGTGTCGCCACGTGGACTGGTCTGAAGAATCACCGGCTCGCTGGCATGGCGGCGACCCAGGCGCGTGATCTGAGTGGGCAGTTGGTCTGCATCTTCACGGTTCGGGATGTTCACGTTGAGCAAAAACGGGCGCCTTGCTGGCGGCTGACTCAACACCTGCTCGATCACCCGACTTGCCGCTCTCGCCGCCGCATCAAGATGACCCCAGCCTTTGTCGACCTGCGAGAAGGCGATTGACGGGATGCCGAAAAGGAACCCCTCCATCGCTGCGGCGACCGTACCCGAATACAAGGTGTCGTCGCCCATGTTGGCGCCCTGGTTGATGCCTGAGACCACCAGGTCTGGGCGCTCGAGCAACAGGCCCGTCAGGGCCACGTGGACGCAATCAGAAGGCGTGCCGTTCAGGTAGCGAAACCCGTTTGGCGCCACATGCAGCGACAGCGGGCGACTGAGCGTCAGAGAGTTCGAAGTGCCGCTGGCATTTTGCTCGGGGGCGATCACCTCGATATCGCCCAAACCCTCGCAAGCGCGCACCAGGGCCGCAAGTCCCGGTGCCAGGTAACCATCGTCGTTGGCAATCAGGATGCGCATCCGAGTCATTGTAGGAGTCGGTGCGCTCGTCCCGAGGCGAACGCACTGCTAGCATTTGCCGATCACAGATCAGCGCCTTGCCATGTCCGTCAATGTTTTGATCTTCGAACAAAACCCGCAGACCCGGGCATTTCTGGCCCGCGTGGTGAGCGAAAGTTTCAGCGATGCGCTGGTGCTCACCGAGGTCGGCGATCTCGCGTCAGCGCAAGAAGCGATCGTGTCGTCGATGGCTGTTAACGAGGGCACTGGAGATCCTCAACAGCCATTCGACATCCTCCTGATCGACCTCGACTTGCCTGACCACGCAGGACTTGATCTGCTGGTTGAGTTTCCGACGGTCAGGGGCGTGAAGATCGTCACATCGCTGTATGCCGACGATGAGCATCTGTTTCCCGCCTTGAAACTGGGCGCGGATGGATACCTCTTGAAAGAAGAACGCTTCGAGGCCTTGGTCGAGAACCTGCAAAAAATCGTTCGTGGCAAGCCACCCCTGTCACCCGCCCTCGCCCGTCGCGTGCTGGCCTATTTTCAGGAAGCGGGGCTCAAGGGTGACGGCTTGAGCGATGTGGAGCGCGACGTGCTCACCCACCTGAGCAAAGGTTTCAGCGCCAAGGAAGTGGCGGGGCTGATGAAACTCAGATTGCTCGCCGTCAACGAAAACATCCATGCCGCCTGCAGGAAACTGGGCGAGTCGGCGCGCGCCAATGCTGGGCGGCGATAACCCACTCAGCGATGACCGCCTGAGCCTCATCGCCGACAGCCATGCCCGTTTGACGGGGCACGATCTGGTCGCGCGCTCGGGCCAACTGCGCGATGCGATGTGGAACGCCAGGGCAGTGATCGTGGCCCACGGCACCGAGCCCGACCCCTTGTTTTTTTACGGTAACCGCTCGGCCCTGTCGCTCTTCGAAATGGATTGGGCTGCTTTCGTGGGCATGCCTTCGCGGCTGTCGGCCGAACCGCTGCTGCGCGAAGAACGGGCCCGGCTGCTTGAGCGGGTCAGCCGTGATGGCTTCATTGCCGACTACTCGGGCATCAGGATCGCAGCCAGCGGCAAGCGATTTCGAATCGAGCGAGCCGTCGTGTGGAACCTGATCGACGCCGCGGGCACCTGCCACGGCCAAGCCGCCACATTCGACCGCTGGACGCCGATCTAGACGGCGCCCAACCACTCAACGCTTGCTGTCAACAAGCACGGTGGCCTTGGCCTGGTTGTCACTCGCGGCGGGCACCGTTCTCGAGCGTTGGCGCTTGTCGGTTCCGACTGAGGTGGTCTTGACAGGCGTGCGGCACACCGGCGCGTCGGGCAAGGCGACCATCACCGGCGGCTCCAGGCCCACCCAGCGTGCCATGCGCGTCCACAACCCGTTGTCCACCTCGGGCTTGATGAGGCGCATGCGTGCCGGCCCAAGCGCTGCGGTGCTTCCGGAGGGGTTCACCGTCAGGTTGGCCATCATCCCCGCGTCCTCGTGACCCACGATGTGGCAGTGATAAACGAAGTTTCCAACCATCGTGGGATCGTTGAAGGGGATCTTCAAGACGACCTTGCCGGGCACGCCGTTTTGCGCATAGGGCAGGTCAATCACATCGCGCAGCCCCTCCTCATCCTGGTCGTCGTTGTTGATCGACTCAACGAGGAAATCAAGTTGGTGAATGTGGAACACATGGCGCTCAGTGCTGGTGTTCAAGATGGTCCATCTCTCGACAGCGCCCAGAGTGACGGCGATGTTGATGTAGTCGGGGTCATAGACCTGAGGGCCTCTGCCGTCGCCGCTGTCAATGTAGAACGTGTTGCCATCATCGGATTCGCTGAAGGTCAGCGTGCGGCTGTTCGTCATTGCCAACGCAGTCACCGAATCCACGGTCGGGTTGATGCCGGCTTGATCGGCCGCCGGTTGCGTCAGGGCGGATTGCAGTGAAGTCGCGTTGGTCGACGCATCGCCACTGACCACCAGCTTGGCCAGATTGACGGTGGGGTTGGGGTCACCCGCAGGGCCGGTGTCCACATTGAGCGAGTCAATCGAATAGGTGCCCGGGGTGCTGGGCGCCACAACCACCACCACCGAGCGCGCACCCGGTGGCAAGAACACCGAGTCGAGTTTCTGCGGTTGTTCCAGCACGTTGCCGTCGTGGCCAATTTCCCAAATCTGAACCGGAGCAGCCACAGCGAAGTTGAAGTAAGCATCGGCGCCGAAGTTGCCCAGATTCCATACCTGCATCTCGCCCGGACGCATCTGGATCGACGCACCGATGGTGCCGTTGATGGTCTTCGTCTTGACGTCGCCATCCTGAAAGCCGGGGAAAGTGAAGTCCTTCAAGAGCAGATTGCGCTCCTTCAGGCCGGCGAATGCTGGGTAGTGCTGACTGACCAGACCATCGATCACCAGCATGCCCGCCATGCCGCTCAGTACCTGCGGCTCGACGAGGCCATGGTCGTGCGGATGTATCCAGTAAAGGCCCTGGGGATGGTTCGTCGGAACCTGCCACTGGTATGAATACTTGGCGCCCGGCTGCAGCGACAGAAACACGTTGTCATTGCTGGGCGAGATGTTCATCCCGTGGAAGTGCGTGTTGCTGGTCTGCGGTCCGGAGATCTGCACATCCGCCGCACCGATGCGGTTGACCACGGTGAGATTGAGCGTGTCGCCCCGCGCCAGTTTGAACACGGGTGGGATGTACCTGCCGTTGTAGACATTCGACCGCACGGAGGTTCCGCCCACCGTGATCTGGGCAGGCGCTTGCGTCAAGGTGTAGGTGAGCGATCCGTTGGTGCTTTGAATGACCTCTGGTTCGGGCACCTGGACATCGGATGACCCGGAGCCACCGCCGCACGATCCCAGTTGCAAAGCCACCAATACGGCTGCTGCCAATTGACAAAAACGCGCGGTGACCGAGGCGTGCGCGGCAAAGACCAATGGGGCTCGAACAGTCATGGGAAGAACCTCGTCAAGAAACTATCAAAGCGGGCGCTCTGCAAATTGAAATGGATTGTTGCCGCCGCAAACCGAGCATGCAACGGTCAATTGCAATTGGCATGCCGCACGGAGGGAGCACGCAGAGTCGCCAAATCAAAGTACAAGCTCACCCCATGAGCCTGCGGCCTTAGAGGCTTGATCTTCGCTCCACCTACGGCTTCAAGACGCGGGGAAATTCCAGCCCTCCACGGCTACATGGCGGCTACATGAAACCCAGAAACAACAAAGCCCAACCGTGGAGATTGGGCCTTGCCTTTGATTGACTTGGGGTGGCTGATGGGGCTCGAACCCACGACAACAGGAATCACAATCCTGGACTCTACCAACTGAGCTACAGCCACCGCAGAGGAGCAATTATAGGCTGCAGCCCGCGCATGTCGGCCTGTTGAAGTTCTGTGTCAACGCGACTCGGCTGAATCGCTGCTCAACTTCTTGGCGACTTCTTTTTCGTTGATCTGCACCTTGTAGCGGTTGCGCAAAGAGGCGAAGTAGGCCTGCGATTCGGCGGCTCCCCAGGCCTCGGCGTACTGGCTGATCGCTCGGGATGTGTCGGCCGCCGCCGGGTCACGACCGATCACCTGGTCGATTCGCGCAACGACGTAGCCCTGAGCTGCGAGGTCAACGCCGACAAAGCCTGGCGCAGACTTCATGTCAACGCTCAAGATGGCAGTGATCAGTGGCTCGCCCAATTGCCCGGTCTGCAAACGCGAGACCAGCTGCGGCTCGATTCGCATGTCGGTCTGCGGAGCCTGCTTGAGCTCAGCCAAGCGCTGCTCACCAGCCTTGCGCGCCAGCGTCGCTGCCTGAGACTGCAGCACCAGGAGTCGAACCTTGTCCTTGACTTCGTCCAGCGACAGCGCGTGGGCGGCCTGGTAGTTGAGCACTCGACCGGAGACCAACTGCCTGGCCGCCACTTCAACCGCCGGCGTGTTGCGCTTGCCGGTCAAGGCGTCGCTGGAAAAAATTGCATCCAGAAACTTGGCTGATGCGATCACACCTTTGGCGTTGGCCGCAGGCTTGCGGGTGACACCCTGAGCCGTCTTGGGCTCGAGCTTGTACTTTTCAATCACGGGATTGAGACTGTCGGACTGCTCATAGACCATGTTGGTGAATTCTTCAGCCGCTTCGGCAAACTGGGCCTGCGCCAACTGCTGACGAACCTCGACCTCGATTTCAGGCCGTGCCGATTCAAAGCTGCGCTTGTCACCACCACGGATGTCGGTGAGCCGAATGATGTGAAAACCGAAGTCGGTTTCAACCACCGCGCTGGTCTGGCCCACCTTGAGGGAATAGGCCGCATCCTCGAAGGGCTTGACCATGGCACCCGGCGCGAAAAAGTCGAGGTCGCCGCCCTTGGCCGCCGAGCCGGGATCTTGCGAATTCTTTTGGGCAAGCTCGGCAAACTGAGCCGGGTTCTTGGCCAACGCGGCGCTGATTTCCTCGGCCTTGGCTCGCGCCTTGGCGCGTTCATCAGCGGGCAGTGACTTGTCGGCCGCAATCAGGATGTGGCTGGCGCGACGTTCTTCGGGTGTGCCAAAGCGCGACGCGTTTTCTTCGTAATAACGACGCAGGTCCTCTTCGTTGACCTCAATGCCCTTTTTGATGACATCCACATCGAGCACCACGTATTCGATGCTCGCCTGCTCAGGCGCCTGAAATTGCGATGCGTGGGCCGGGTCCTTGTAGTACTGCTCGATGTCGGCGTCTGTGGGGTTCACCTTGGATGCGTAAGCAGACGCATCGAAGCGCTGCACGCGCACTTGCCTTTGCTGAAAGAAGGTGTCTACCGCATGGTCAGCCGCCGACTTCGAGGCGAAGACCGTGCTCGACAAACCCTGCGCCACCTGCTGCACTGACAGATCCTGCCGCAGACGTTCGGCGAACATCTCGCTGGACATGCCCTGCGCGGCCAGCAGTTCCTTGTTCACGCTGCCATCCGGATTGCGGATCGGTGCGAACTGCTCGGACGTGGCGAACAAACGCTGCAGACGATCATCCGTGATGGACAGATGAAGCTGGTTGGCCGCGGCCATCAGCACTCGCCTTTGGACGAGGTTTTCGAGCGAGTCCTTTTTCAACTCCGGACTGTCAAGCAGTTTGGAGTCGACGTTGGGCATCCTTCGGCGCATCTGCTCGACCTGATCACGATGCGCGGAGTCCCACTCAGCCTGGGTGATCGCCTGACCATCAACCTTGGCTGGCGCCGAAGCGGCATTTTCAGAAAATCCCGTGTAGCTTTCCAAACCAACGAGCCCCAGAGAAGGAAGGATCAGCAGCGTCAGGATGAACTGAAGCTTGCGCATGTGGTTGCGGACAAAGTCAAACATCGTCAATCTCGGGTGGAATGAGGCGGGTTCAGATCAAGGTGAGCCCGCGCACAGGGTGGGTGGCAAGCGCAATGTGAAAAGGGGCGAACACTGGTTCGCCCCCGTTGGATCGGTGCCGCAAAGTCTATCTGCGCGAAGATGACACCCACCGTGTCATGCATGAGCCGGCCGGCTCAGGCGCCAGGGCTTTGTTCCTGCACCGTCGGCGCAAGACCGGCCACGGCTTTCATGAGTTCTGCGCGAGGCAGAAACACGGCCAGTTGCAGGCCGCCAATGGTCAGGTTGGCCACCACTTCAGCATCGGATCGACCCGCGCGCATTTCAACGCTGCTCACATCGGCCTGACACTGGGCGGGCTTTTCCGAGCCCATCCGGGATGACGTGGCGAACACGGGTTCGGCAGCCAGACCCAGCAAACGGTTCGTCAATGCGGCAATGCCGTTGACATCAATGGCCGCTGCAAATGAGCGGCCTTGGCCATCAACCAGTTCGAGTGCGACCACTCCGGGCTCGTTGGTCTCACGGGTAAACACTTCGGCCAAGCCGTTGACGCCCTTGCGTTTCATTGATGCCCTTTGTTCTGTGGTGGGTGCTGAGGGGCTCGAACCCCCGACCTACGCCTTGTAAGGGCGCCGCTCTACCAACTGAGCTAAGCACCCACAGTCTCGAATCACTTGACCGCGTCTTTCAAAGCCTTGCCGGCACGGAATTTTGGAATCTTGGCTGCCTTGATCGTGATGGCTTCGCCGGTGCGGGGGTTGCGACCGCTGCGCTTGGCGCGCTTGGTGACATCAAAGGTGCCAAAACCGACCAGGGTCACGCTGTTGCCTTTCTTGAGCGTGGTCTTCACAGCACCAATGAAGGCCTCGAGCGCTCGGCCCGAGGCCGCTTTCGAGATGTCGGCCTGCGCGGCGATGTGCTCGATCAGTTCTGACTTGTTCACTGACTTCCCCTCGAATATTGTTTTGGATGTGTGGTGTGTTCGCGGACCGCGATTGTGAGTGTCGCCAGATCCGGACCGCCAAGAATTACAGCCGTGGGCTGACGGGGTGTCAAGCGAGGAAACGGATTCTATCGATGCATCGGCAGTGTGCTGTGGTGGCGACCTTCAGGTGGCTTCATCGTCCCTTCGCACGAATTTCGGGCAGGGCTTTTTGAAGGTAATAAACCATCGACCACACCGTCAGCACCGCCGACAGATAGATCAGCACCGTGCCCCACAGCTGGGTGTCGATCACACCGAACAACACACCGTGGTACAGCAAGAAAGGTATGGCGATCATCTGCACCGCGGTCTTGACCTTGCCCAGCATGTGCACCGCCACGCTGCGCGAGGCACCGATTTGCGCCATCCATTCACGCAATGCCGAAATCGCGATCTCGCGTCCGATGATGACCAGCGCCACCAGTGCGTGCAGTCGGTTCAGATGCACCAGGATCAGCAGCGCTGCACACACCAGAAACTTGTCGGCGACCGGATCGAGAAAGGCGCCGAATGCCGACGTCATGTTGAGCTTGCGCGCCAGATAGCCGTCAGCCCAATCGGTGAGCGCCACCACGATGAACAGCACGGTGGCGATGAGATTGCGGGTCTGATCCTGCAAGTCAAGGTAGAAGACACCCACGACCAGAGGAATGGAAACGATGCGGGCCCAAGTGAGCAGAGTGGGCAAATTGAAAAACATGCGGAGGATTGTGACTTGCTGCAGTGACATGACTGCAGGCGTTCAGCGCAAGCTTCGGTAGATCGCTTCGGCCAGGTCCCTGGATATGCCGTCGACCTTGAGCAAGTCATCCACGCTGGCACTGGCCACACCACGAACGCCCCCGAAGCGCTGCAGCAGCTTGGCGCGCTTTTTCGGGCCGACACCGGGGATGTCTTCGAGCTGGCTGCCGCCCGTGCGAACGCTCGCGCGCTTGGCACGCATGCCGGTGATGGCAAAGCGATGGGCCTCGTCGCGTATCTGCGCAATCAGCATCAGCGCGGCAGAGTCGTGACCCAGACTGACCTTGGCGCGTCCGTCGGCAAACACCAACTCCTCCAGCCCGACCTTGCGGCCCTCACCTTTTTCGACGCCGGCGATCAGGCCAAGGTCCATGCCCAGTTCTTCGAAGACCTCGCGCGCCATGCTCACTTGCCCACGCCCGCCGTCGACCAGCACCAGATCGGGCGGGCGCAGCCCGGGCTTGGCGAGCGGCTCGTCGCCTGACCCTTGAGAAGAGTCCGCCGCATACTGACCCACTGCCGCATCGCCGGCCTCAGCCCACCTGGCCCATTGCGCGGCGACCTTGCCGTAGCGGCGCATGAGCACCTGCCGCATCGCCGCGTAGTCGTCACCTGCGGTGATGCCGTCGATGTTGTATCGGCGGTACTGGGCGCTTTGCATCTTGTGGTGTTCGAACACCACGCATGAAGCCTGCGTTGCCTCGCCAGCGGTGTGGCTGACGTCAAAGCATTCGATTCGAAACGCATCGAGCTGGTCGACCTCAAGACCCAGCGCATCGACGAGCGCGCGGGTTCGCGCCTGTTGCGAGCCTTCCTCGGCGAGCAGCTGAGCCAACCTCAGATCGGCGCCCTTGATGCACATGTCAAGCCACGCCCGTCGGGCATCACGGGGCTGATGCTGCACGCTGACCTTCACGCCGCTGTGTGCGGCCAGCGCTTCGATGAGCGACTTGTCGACCGCGTGGCTCACCAGCAGCAGCGGCGGCATGGCCCCTTCAAGGTAGTGCTGTGCCATGAAGGCCTCAAGCACCAATGTCTCGGGGGCAACGTCGGGTGTCGCGCTGGAGGGTTCGTCGGCAGCAGCACCTGCGGCCAGCGACGTGGCGTCCTCAACGTGAACCGGAAAGTAAGGTCGGTCCCCCAGATGCCTGCCGCCTCGCACCATGGCGAGATTGACGCAGGCACGCCCGCCTTGCACCTTCACCGCGAGAACATCGACGTCCTTGGTGCTGACGCCGCTGTTGTCCTCGACCGACTGCTGGTGCAGCACCCTGGACAGCGCGCTCAGCTGGTTGCGGATCTCGGCGGCCTGTTCGAACTTGAGCTGCTCGGCCAGGGCCATCATCTGCGCTTGCATCGTGCCCATCACCTGCTGCTGCTCGCCGCGCAGGAATCGTTCGGCATGCTGCACGTCGACCGCATAGTCCTGCGGCGAAATCAGCTCGACGCAGGGCGCCGAGCAGCGCTTGATCTGATGCAGCAAACAGGGCCGGCTGCGGTTGCTGAACACACTGTCTTCGCAGGTGCGCAGGCGAAACACCTTTTGCAGCAGCTGGATCGACTCCTTCACCGCCCAGGCGCTGGGGTAGGGACCGAAGTAGCGGTGGCGCTTGTCGATCGGGCCACGGTAGTAGGCCATCCGGGGGTACTGCCCCGCGTGTGATGACGCCTTGCCGGACGAGTTCGAGGTGCCGGTGATCTTGAGATACGGGTAGCTCTTGTCGTCGCGAAAGAGGATGTTGTAGCGCGGGTTCAGCGCCTTGATCAGGTTGTTCTCGAGCAGCAGCGCCTCGGCCTCGGAGCGCACCACCGTGGTCTCCATGCGCACGATTTTCGTGATCATGTGGCCGATGCGCGTGCCGCCGTGCTGCTTCTGAAAGTAGCTGGACACGCGTTTTTTCAGATCGCGCGCTTTGCCCACGTAGAGCACGCCGTCGTTGGCGTCGAAGTAGCGGTACACCCCGGGCAGCGGCGGCAACGCGGCCACATCGGCCAGCAACTGCTCGCGAAGCGCGCCAGCGTCTGGCGAGACCGCTGAGTTGGCAGGGCTGGCTGACGACGGTGGTGTGGCTTCGGACGAATCAGGCATCGGAGGCGATTGTGCCGATTCGGATAATCCGGTGATGCCCATCGATTCGATCGCACAGACACGGCAACCCGCGATCTGGGATGTCTTTTGCCGCGTGGTCGACAACCATGGCGATGCCGGCGTGTGCTGGCGCCTGGCGACCGATCTGGCATCCCGAGGCATCGAGGTGCGCTTGTGGATTGACGACGCGAGGGCGTTGGCCTGGATGGCGCCCGAGGGCTGCGCGGGCGTGACGGTTCATCCCTGGCCCGCAGGCGATGACGAGATGCGCATCGCGCGACGTGCACCGGCCGACGTGGTGATCGAAGCCTTTGGATGCGCGCTGCCCGATCCTTGTCTGAGGTGGATGGCCAGCCTTCAACCAAGCGACCTGACGCCGCTGTGGATCAACCTGGAATACCTGAGCGCCGAGACCTACGTCGAGCGCAACCATCAACTGCCATCCCTGCAATGCAGCGGTGCGGGCCGTGGCTTGACGGCGCACTTCTTTTATCCCGGCTTCACCGAAGGCACCGGCGGCCTGCTGCGCGAACATGATCTGCTTGAGCGCCGCAACAACTTCCGCCGAGACATGTGGCTGGCCGAGCAGGCAATCACGCCGCGGCCCGGCGAACGGCTGGTCAGCCTGTTTTGCTACGACAACCCCGAGTTGCCTGCGTTGATGAAATCGCTGGCGCAGCGGCCCACACTGCTGCTGACCACACCCGGCCATGCCACCGAGCAGGCCGAGCGCGTGATGGCCGAAGTTGCCGACAGCGCGCACTGCTGGGACCTGCTGCGCAGCCATCCCCTGCCCTGGCTCAGCCAGCGGGGCTATGACGAACTGCTGTGGTCATGCGATTTGAATTTCGTGCGCGGCGAGGACTCGCTGGTGCGCGCCATCTGGGCCGGCGCGCCTTTCGTCTGGCAGATCTACCCGCAAGACGACGACGCGCATCGCATCAAGCTGGATGCGTTCCTGTCACGTGCATTTCCCGACCGCTTCTCAGCGACAGCCGATGCGGTACGCGAAGTCTGGGCCTGCTGGAACCGAGGTCAGGAAAACCTCGACTCGCGATCGGCCGAAGCCTGGTCGGTGTTGAATGGCAACGAATCAATGTGGCGCTGGCGCGAGCGTTGTGAGGCCTGGCGAGACGAACTTTTCTTGCAAGCTGATCTCGCGACGCAATTGCTGGCCTTCGCGCACGCCAAACGCCTTGCCGGAGCGGCTAAAATTTAGGGCTTTTCGCTGCACCCCACGCAGCGCTTCGCGTCTCGTCACGCGCAACCCACCAGCCCATCTCCCGGGCACTCAACGGACAGCGTCATGAAAATCGCACAGGAAATTCGCGCCGGCAACGTCATCATGCACGGCAAGGACCCGATGGTCGTCTTGCGCACGGAATACAGCCGCGGCGGCCGCAACTCCGCCACGGTGCGCATGAAGCTCAAGAGCTTGCTCAGCAACTCGGGCACCGAAGTCGTCTTCAAGGCCGACGACAAGATGGACCAGGTCATCCTCGACAAGAAGGAGTGCACCTACTCCTACTTCGCCGATCCGATGTACGCCTTCATGGACGCTGACTACAACCAGTTTGAAGTCGAAAGCGAGAACATGGGCGACGCCCTCCAGTACCTGGAAGACGCCATGGCCGTCGAAGTGGTCTTCTATGACGGCAAGGCGATCTCGGTCGAATTGCCCACCAGCTTGGTGCGCGAAATCATCGAGACCGAGCCTGCTGTCAAGGGCGACACCTCGGGCAAGGTCATGAAGACCGCCAAGCTGTCCACCGGTTTCGAGATCTCGGTACCTCTGTTCGTGCAGACCGGCGACAAGGTCGAAATCGACACCCGCACGCACGAGTACCGCAAGCGCGTCTGAGCCGGATGTGACCCCCGCGCCGACCGGTTCAGCCGAGCCGGTCGACTCGGCGGCGTCGCTGTGTCGACTGTTGAGCCCTGCGTGGCAAAACCGCGCACGCTTTGTGGTGCTCGATGGGGTGTTCGCCGGCGGCCAGCACTTCCTCAAATGTTGGCAAGCCTGGCAGCAGGATGAGCGCCGTTGCGACCGCCTGCATGTGATCAGCGTGTCACAGCAATTCGCGCTCGATCCTGATGGCGCACACCCCTTGGCCAGCGCGGTTCGCGATGCGTGGCCAACGCTCACCCCCAACATGCACCGGCTGTCCTTTGAAGACGGCCGCGTCCAATGGCTGCTGGTGCCCCTGAGCCTCGGAGCCGCGCTGCGCGAACTGGTCGCCGAGATCGACGTCTTCTGGCTCAGCCGCAGCGAATGGGTCGGCACCCATGGATCCGCTTTCGACCTCCGACTGGCCAAGGCGCTGGCTCGCCTGGCCGCCACGCAGGCCACCCTGAGCTTCGATGGACAGCCAGCCACCGGCGCAGAGGATCCCAGCCTGGCGCTGCGGCCTGCGGGTTTCATGCCGGTGCCAGCGCAAGACGCGCAGCACCCGTCGGTGCCAACCCCATGGCGATACGCGCCGAGCTACACGCCACGTCGATCGATCGGGCAGCGCCCCCAGAGCGCCTCGGACGAGGCATCCCAGGTGCTGGTGGTCGGGGGGGGTCTGGCCGGTGGCGCGATGGCCTGGGCGCTGGCCGAACAGGGCTTGCGCAGCACGGTCTTCGAACGCCATCAGGCACCCGCCCTGGAAACATCAGGCAACCCGGCGGGCTTGTTCCACGGCATCGTCAATCCACAGGACGGCGCACATGCGCGCTTCAATCGCGCCGCAGCGCTCGAGGCGCACCGCGCGGTATCGACCGCACTGACATCGCACGCAGTTCAAGGCAGCGCAGACGGCCTGTTGCGGCGCGAAACCGCGTCTGTGAACGTCAACGACATGCGCGACTTGCTCGAGCGCCTGCGTCTGCCGCCCGACTACGTGCAGGCGCTGTCGGCACAGGAAGCCTCGGCCCGCTGCGGCTGGCCCTTGCCGCATCCGGCGTGGTGGTACCCCGGCGGTGGCTGGGTGCAGCCGGGTGGGCTGGCGCGTTCGTTTTTCGAGCGGGCCGGCGCGATGTGCACGTTGCGCACGAGCACACAGATCGACGCACTAGAGCCCGTGAATGGCGGCTGGCGGCTGCTCGATGCGAAAGGCTCGACGCTGGCCGAGGCGCCGCATGTGGTGCTGGCCAATGCCGGCGATGCGCTGCGTCTGTTGAGGCCCTTCATGCCGACATCGCAGCCCGATGCCTGGCCGATGCGTGCGGTGCGCGGGCAAATCAGCATCGCACCTTGCTGGCGCCTGCCCGGCCTGACGCTGCCCTCGATGCCGGTGACGGGTTCAGGCTACTTGCTGCCCTGCCTGGGTGACGACGTGATCTTCGGGGCCACCGCGCAGACCGATGACGAAGACGCTTCGGTGCGCGACGCCGACCACCTTCTGAATCTGCACCAGTTGTCGCGACTGTGCGGCGTGAACCTGGGTTCAGACACCGAAGGCCTGAGCGGGCGCACCGGCTGGCGATGGAGCACCGACGACAGGCTGCCGATGCTCGGCGGCGTGCCCGACCTGAGCGGCGCGTTCGCGCTGTCGGGTCTGGAACAGCCGCGTCAGGTGCCGCGCTTGGCCGGGCTGCATGCCTGCACCGCATTCGGTTCGCGCGGCATCACCTGGGCGGCGTTGTCGGCGCAGATCGTGGCCGCCGCGATCGCTCGTGCGCCGGCTCCGATCGAGGCAAGCCTGCTCGACAGCGTGGACGCGGCTCGCTTCGTCAGCAGGCGATCCAGACGACAGGGCTGAGCAGCGCGCCGCGCGCGAAGAAACCGCTCGTCAGATCAGGCTGGTGGCTGGTCCTGATCGCCGGAGACCTCGGATGGCTCGGCTTGCGCGTCAGTCGACTCGGGCTCGCCTTCACCGACGTGCTTGCGCTCGGTCTTGTCCTTCAACTTCTCTTCTTTTTTCTTTTTCTTGGCCAGCTCGCGCTGACGCTTTTCGAACGAGTAGTTGGGCTTGGCCATGGGCATGCATCCACTTGAAAAGACAGGTCGCGAGGTTACGCTGTTTTGGCAGCTCGCCGGCGCATCACACGTGGGTGTCGTATCTCACCGTCTCGACGCCGAGTGGCGTGCCGAACAGACAAACGCCGGCCTTGTGGCGCGCAAAGATGCCGACCGTGACCACGCCCGGCCATTGGTTGATGTCGCACTCCATCGCCAGCGGATCGGTGATGTGCAGGCCGTGCACATCAATGATGTGACCGCCGTTGTCGGTGACCACCCCAGCGCGCAAGACGGCTCTTGCGCCCATCGCCGCAAAGCGCCGCGCGATCTGGGCCGCGGCCATCGGGATCACTTCAACCGGCAGCGGAAAACGCCCGAGCACTTCCACGCGCTTGGACTCGTCGGCGATGCACACAAAGCAATCGGCCAGGTCGGCCACGATCTTCTCGCGCGTGAGCGCCGCACCGCCACCCTTGATCATGTGGCCGTGGGGATCTATCTCGTCAGCGCCGTCGATGTAGACCGGGATGCGCTCGACCAGATGGCTCTCGAGCACCGTGATGCCGTGCGCGCGCAAACGCTGGCTGCTGGCCTCGCTGCTCGACACCGCACCGGCGATGCGCTCGCGCATCGTGGCCAGCGCGTCGATGAAGCAGTTGACGGTCGAGCCGGTGCCCACACCGACCACGCTGCCCGCCACCACATGGGCCAGCGCCGCCTGGCCGACCATCACCTTCAGTTCATCCTGGGTCATCGAAAAACACCGTTTGAGACAATGTCGGAATTATCAAGCGCGCCCTTCGAGCGCCAACTCGCATGGCCCTGCTTCCCTACTCGCTGACCCGTCATCTGCTGTTCAGCCTCGACCCCGAGCAGGCCCATGACCTGACGATGGAAACGCTGGCTCGGCTGCAGCACTCGCCGCTGTCGTGCGCCATCAGCCAGACACGCGTCGACGACCCGGTGACCGTCGCCGGTCTGCGCTTTCCAAACCGCATCGGCCTGGCCGCCGGGCTCGACAAGAACGGCCGCTGCATCGACGCGCTGGGCTCGCTGGGGTTCGGCTTTGTCGAGGTCGGCACCGTCACGCCGCTGGCGCAACCGGGCAACCCCAAGCCGCGCATGTGGCGCCTGACCGAAGCCCAAGCGCTGATCAATCGGCTGGGCTTCAACAACGACGGGCTGGCCGCCTTTGTGGCCAATGTGCAGCGCGCGCGCTTTCGCGCTCAAGGCGGCATCCTCGGTCTGAACATCGGCAAGAACGCGGCCACGCCCATCGAACGTGCGGTCGACGACTACCTCATCGGACTCGATGGCGTGTATCCGCACGCCGACTACGTGACGGTCAACATCTCGTCGCCCAACACCCAGAACCTGCGTGCGCTGCAGTCCGATGACGCGCTCGAGTCGCTGCTCGCCGCACTCGCCGAGCGCGACTTGGCGCTGGCCAGACAACATGGTCGCAAGGTGCCGCTGTTCGTGAAGATCGCGCCCGACCTGTCCGAAGACCAGGTGCGGGTGATCGCCGCTGCGCTCAAGCGCCACGGCATCAACGGCGTCATTGCCACCAACACCACGATTTCGCGTGAAGCCGTCAAGCACCTGCCCCACGCTGAAGAAGCCGGCGGCTTGTCGGGCTCGCCGGTCTTCGAGGCGAGCAACGCCGTCATTCGTCAACTGCGCGCCGAACTCGGTGCGGGCTTTCCCATCATCGGCGTGGGCGGCGTGATGAGCGGTGCCGACGCCTGCGCCAAGGTGGCCGCAGGGGCTGACCTGGTGCAGATCTACACCGGGTTCATCTACAAGGGGCCGGAGCTCGTGACCGAGGCAGCGCGGGCACTGCAGCAGCGCGGCTGAGCGGCAACAGACTCAGTCGCCCAGCGCCGTGCCTTCGCGCCGCGGATCGGCGCCACCGCGCCAGCCCGATGCCGCGCGTTGTATGGCCTGCAGGCCGCTGGGCAACTCGGCCTCCACCACGCGGTGACCCCGTTGGCGCAATCCATCGATCGTGGTGGCACTGAAGGCACCGGGCTCGAGCAACAGCGGTCCACTGGCCAGGCCGACGTTGGGCAGGTCGATGGCACGCTGCGGATCCAGCGACCAGGCCAGCGTGCCGAGCAAGGTCTTGGCCACGTAGTGAATGATGAAAGGCCCACCGGGCGAGCCCAGCGTCATCAGCAAGCGGCCATCGCGCGCGTCGAACACCAGCGTCGGGCTCATGCTGGAACGCGGTCGTTTGCCCGGCTGCACCCGATTGGCCACCGGTCGGCCTTGGACGTCGGTGGGCGCGAACGAAAAGTCCGTCATCTGGTTGTTGAGCAGATACCCGCCGGCCAAGCCGGTACCGCCATCGACCATCACATGGGCGCCAAAAACCGCCTCGATGCTGGTGGTCATGGCCACCGCCTGCCCCTGTGCGTCCACCACGCTGATGTGGCTGGTGCCGTGTTCGGGTTGCGGCGGCATCGGCGCCCAGGCGCTGCGCTGGCCGCCCGGAGGCTGACCCGCCGGGGCCGCCTTCATGGCCTGCGTGCCGATCAGCGCGGCTCGCTCGTCGAGATAGCCAGCCTCGAGCAAGCTGGCCCAACTGGCACCGGGCGCGGCGACGAAGTCGGGGTCGGCCACGTACTGCGCACGATCGGCAAAGGCCAGGCGCGAGGCCTCGGCGTAGGCATGCAGGCCATCGGCATCGCGGGTCGATCCGAGCGCGCCCGGCACACGCTCGAGCATGCCCAGGATTTGCATCACCGCCAGATGACCCGAAGACGGCGGCGGCATGCCACACACCCGGTAGACACTGAGCCACAGCGTGCACATCGCCTCGCGCTGCCGTGGCACATAGGCTGCCAGATCGGCCTGCGACAAGGCGCCGGGCGCCGCGTCCGCCTGCACGCGCTGCACCAGTTCAGCGGCCATCGGCCCGCGGTAGAACGCCTCGCTGCCCTGTGCCGCCAGCGACCGCATCACGGCTGCCAGCGCAGGGTTGCGCAGCAGATGGCCGACGGGATGCGCCTGCCCTTGGGCGTCAAAGAAGTAGGCACGCGCACGGGCGTCGCGTTTCAGGGCGTCGTCTTCCTGCAGCAGCCGGTGCAGTCGGGCACCCAAGGGGAACCCACCTTCTGCCAGCGCGATGGCCGGCTCGAACAACCGCGACCAGGGCAGTCGGCCGTGCTGACGGTGCGCCGCTTGCAGCATCTTCAGCACACCGGGTGTGGCCACGGCTCGGCCGCCGAGCTTGGCTTGCGCAAAGGCCATCGGCTGCCCATCTGGGCCCACGAACAGCTTGGCATCAACGCCAGCGGGTGCGGTTTCGCGGCCGTCCCAGGTCTGCACCGCAGCGCCGTCCCAGTGCACGAGGAAAGCCCCGCCGCCGATGCCGCTGGCATCCGGCTCCACCAGGGTCAGCACCATCTGCACGGCAATGGCGGCATCGAGCGCCGATCCGCCGGCACGCAGGATCTCATAGCCCGCATCGGTGGCCAGCGGATGTGCCGTGGCCACCATGAAATGACGGGAGGTCCAGCCCGGTTTGGGCGTCCAGCCCGAGGCTGATTCAGGCTGCAGCGGCAGCCTGGGTTCGGGCGGGGCGACGCTCGCTGCGCAGCCCGCCAGACACAGCACACACAGGGCAATGGCGCGCATCACTCACACGCCATCGCCATGGTGCAGTTCACTGCAAGGGCACGCCCGTCTTCGACTGCAGTTCTTCGCGGGTCACGCCTTCAGCAAGCTCGACCACCTTCAGGCCTTGCGGAGTGACGTCCATCACCGCGAGGTCGGTGATGATGCGGTTGACCACGCCCACGCCGGTCAGCGGCAAGGTGCAGTTCGGGATGATCTTCAGATCGATGGTGCCGTCTTTCTTCTTGGCGACGTGCTCCATCAGCACGATGACGCGGGCCACACCGGCCACCAGGTCCATCGCGCCGCCCATGCCCTTGACCATCTTGCCGGGGATCATCCAGTTGGCCAGATCGCCCTTCTCGCTGACCTGCATGGCGCCGAGGATGCTCAGATTGATCTTGCCGCCGCGGATCATCGCGAAGCTCTCGTGCGAGCCGAAGATCGACGAGCCGGGAATCGTGGTGACGGTTTGCTTGCCGGCGTTGATGAGGTCGGCGTCGACCTCGTCTTCGGTGGGGAAAGGGCCGATGCCCAGCATGCCGTTCTCGCTTTGCAGCCACACCTCGATGTCGCTGCGCACATGGTTGGCCACCAGCGTGGGCAGACCGATGCCGAGGTTGACGTAGAAGCCGTCTTGCAGCTCTTGTGCAGCACGTGCTGCCATTTGGTCGTGTGTCCAGCTCATGGTGTTCAGGCTCCTGACTTTTCGGTGATCGTGCGCTTTTCGATGCGCTTTTCGGGTGTGGCGTTGAGCACCAGGCGGCTCACGTAGATGCCGGGCAGATGCACCGAGTCCGGATCGAAGGTGCCGGTCGGCACGATCTCTTCCACTTCCACGATGGTGACCTTGCCGGCCATCGCGACGGCGGGGTTGAAGTTGCGTGCCGTGCGGCGAAACAGCAGGTTGCCGCTTTCGTCGGCCTTCCAGGCCTTGACCAAGCTGACCTGGGGCAGCAGCGCGCGCTCCATCACGTAGATGTGGCCGTCGAACTCACGGGTTTCCTTGCCTTCGGCCACCAGCGTGCCGTAGCCCGTCTTGGTGAAGAACGCCGGAATGCCCGCACCACCAGCGCGCAGCTTTTCGGCCAGCGTGCCTTGCGGCGTGAATTCAAGCTCCAGTTCGCCCGACAGGTACTGGCGCTCGAATTCCTTGTTTTCGCCCACGTAGCTCGAGATCATCTTCTTGATCTGGCGGGTCTCGAGCAGTTGGCCCAAACCGAAGCCGTCGACGCCGGCGTTGTTCGAGATCACCGTCAGGTCCTTGACACCGCTGTCGCGCAGGGCAGCGATCAGCGCCTCAGGAATGCCACACAGGCCGAAGCCACCCACCGCGAGCAGTTGGCCGTCTGCGACGACGCCTTTGAGTGCTGCGGCGGCACTCGGATAAACCTTGTTCATTGCTTGCTTCTCCAGGGCTTTCAGGACGATCACGCCGGACGACCCGGCATCGGAAAAACCCGCATTGTGCCTTCGCTCTGGCCAGCGGAGTCAGCCCCGTGTCAGCCAGTTGCAGGCCCTGCGCTCCAGAGCCACACCACGCCTAAAGCGCGTGCCCGTCGTCCGCCTGAATGATGGCGCCGTTGATGAAGTGGCTCTCGTTGGCGCACAGCATCATGAGCACCGCGTCGAGGTCTTGCGGCTGGCCGATGCGCTTGCGCGGCAACGTGTCGATCAGGCGCTTGCCGGAGTCGGTGAGCCATTGGCGGTGGTTCATCTCGGTTTCGATGTAACCGGGGCAGATGGCGTTCACGTTGATGCCGTGCTTGCCCCACTCGAGCGCCATGGCGCGGGTCATGTGAATGACCGCGGCCTTGCTCATGCTGTAGATGCCGATCTGGCTGAGTGCCTTCAGCCCGGCCATTGAGGCGATGTTGACGATGCGCCCGCCGGTGAAGGTGCCCGGCGCCGAGCCCAAGGCGCGGCCGAGCATGCGCTTGCCGACTTCCTGCGCCACAAAGAACGCGCCGCGCGTGTTGATGTCGAAGATGAAGTCGTAGTCGTCCTCGGTCACGTCGGTGAGCTTTTGCTGCGTGCTGGCGCCCGAGTTGTTGACCAAGATGTCGATGGTGCCCATCTCGGTTTCTGCATGCGCCACCGCCGAGCGGATGCTGTCGACATCGGTCACATCCAGCATGACCACATGGGCGTCGCCACCGTCGCCCTCGATCTCGGCGCGCAGCGTCTTCAGCCGCTCCATGTTGCGCCCGGCCAGCACCACGGCGGCACCGGCCGAAGCCAGCGTCTTGGCGAACTGCGTGCCCAGGCCACTGGACGCGCCAGTCACCAGCGCGACGCGGCCGGACAGGTCGATTTGATAGCTCATGGTGGGCCTCCAGTGTTCGGTGATGCAATGAAGATAGCACGCGGGTTGCGTCCGACTGCGACCCTTGCACGCCGCTAGACTCGATCACGTTGGTACACCGCGAGAGCACTGCAGATGACCCCGAATTCCCTGCTCGAAGAACACGGTCCGCGCGAGGCTATGGACTATGACGTGGTGGTGGTGGGCGGCGGCCCGGCCGGTCTGGCCACGGCCATCCGCATCAAGCAACTGGCGCAGGCGCGTGGCAGTGAGATCTCGGTGGTCGTGCTCGAGAAGGGCTCCGAGCCCGGCGCGCACATCCTGAGCGGCGCCATCATGGATCCGGGCGCGCTCACCGAATTGCTGCCCGACTGGAAAGAGCTCGGCGCGCCGCTCGATCAACCCGTCACCGAAGACAGCTTTCTCTTCCTCACCCGAGATGGCGCGACGAAAACCCCGCCCGCGCTGCTGCCCGAGTGCTTTCACAACAAGGGCAACTACGTCATCAGTCTGGGCAGCGTGACGCGCTGGCTGGCGCAGCAGGCCGAAGCGCTGGGCGTGGAGATCTTCCCCGGCTTTGCCGCGGCCGAGGTGCTCTACAACGACGCCGGCGCGGTCAAGGGCGTGGCCACCGGCAACCTCGGCATCGGCAAGGACGGCCAGGCCACCGGCAACTTCCAGCTCGGCATGGAGCTGCTCGGCAAGTACACCGTGTTTGCCGAAGGCTCGCGTGGTCAGCTGGGTCGCGAGTTGATGGCACGCTTTGCGCTCGATGCCGGGCGCGATCCGCAAAGCTACGGCCTGGGCATCAAGGAGCTGTGGGAAATCGACCCGGCCAAGCACCATCCTGGGCGTGTGGTGCACACCGCCGGCTGGCCTCTCGACAGCCAGACCTATGGTGGTGCGTTCCTGTACCACTTGCCCGACAACCAGGTCACGCTGGGCTTCATCACCGGGCTCGACTACAGCAACCCGTGGCTGAGCCCGTTCGAGGAAATGCAGCGCTGGAAAACCCACCCGGCCATCCGCGCGGTGCTCGAAGGCGGCAAGCGCGTGGGCTACGGCGCGCGGGCCATCACCGCGGGCGGCCTGCTGAGTCTGCCCAAGACGGTGTTTCCCGGCGGTGCGCTGGTCGGCTGCGAGGCGGGCTACCTCAACGTGAGCCGCATCAAGGGCAGCCACGCGGCCATCAAGAGCGGCATGCTGGCCGCCGACGCCATCGTCGACGCGCTCGCCGCCGGCCGTCAGCACGATGAGTTGTCTGCCTATCCGACGGCATTCGAGAAAAGCTGGCTCTACAGCGAACTCGACCGCGCGCGCAACTTCAAGCAGTGGTTCAAGAAAGGCCTGTGGGTCGCCAGCGTGATGAACGGCATCGAGCAGTGGCTGCTGCCCAAGCTGGGCATCAAGTCACCACCGTGGACGCTGCACCGCCAGAAGCCCGACCATCTGGCGCTCAAGCCCGCAGCCGAATGCACGCCCATCAGCTACCCCAAGCCCGATGGCGTGATCACCTTCGACCGCCTGAGCAGCGTGTTCATCAGCAACACCAACCACGAAGAAAACCAACCGCCGCACCTCACGCTCAAGGACAGCCGCGTGCCGGTGGCGATCAATCTGGCGCTCTACGCGGGACCCGAGGGCCGCTACTGCCCGGCCGGCGTGTACGAGTACGTGAAAGACACCGACGCCAGCGGTCAGTCGCACGACCGGCTGCAGATCAATGCGCAAAACTGCGTGCACTGCAAGACCTGCGACATCAAGGACCCGACGCAAAACATCGTCTGGGTGGCCCCTGAAGGCGGCGGCGGACCCAACTACGCGGGGATGTGATTTGGCCTCGGGCTAAACTTCAAGCGGTCAGGAGAGAGTTGCTTCGTTGATGCGAAGCAGCCGCCGAAGGCGCAAGGCTCAGCAGTGATGCAAGGCTCCAACGCTCAGGCAAAAGGACTGGCAAGACGCTGGCCGAAAGGTCGGCGTTCCTCACTGAAGAGAGGCCCACCACCGAGTGGGTCCACCGAAGGGGCAAGCGACAGGCCGCCAGACGGCCTTCGTCAATCTCTCAGGTAAAGCGGACAGCGAGGGCATCACCAGCGAGGCATCCATCGGGTGCGCCGCTGACCGTGTCATTGCCCCCGGAGATGTCCGATGTCCGCCACCGATCTGCTCAAGACCCCGCTGCACGACCTGCACGTTGAACTCGGGGCCCGCATGGTCCCGTTCGCCGGCTACCACATGCCGGTTCAATACCCCGCCGGCCTGATGGCCGAACACCTGCACTGCCGCGCCTCGGCCGCGCTGTTCGATGTGTCGCACATGGGCCAACTCAAGATCACGGGCGACGACGCAGCGCTGGCGCTCGAATCGCTGATTCCCATCGATGTGGCCGGCATGGCCGCCGGCCAGCAGCGCTACGGCTTTTTCACCAACGACCAAGGCGGCATCCTCGACGACCTGATGCTTACGCGTCATCAAACGGGTGACCACACTGAATGGCTGCTGATCGTCAACGCGTCCAACAAGGACGCCGACACCGCGCACCTGATCTCTCGCATCGGCCATCGTTGCACCGTGCAGCCGCGGCCTGAACTCGCGCTGCTGGCACTTCAAGGCCCGTTGGCAGTGAACGCACTGGCCCGACTGAACCCGGCGGTGGCCGCGCTCGGCTTCATGAACGGTGCGGCCTTCACGCTCAACGGCACGCCGTGCTTTGCCACGCGCTCGGGCTACACCGGCGAAGACGGCTTCGAGATCTCGGTGCCGGCCGAACACGCCGAGTCGCTGGCGCGTGCGCTGCTGGCGCAACCCGAGGTCCAACCCGCCGGGCTGGGCTCGCGTGACACGCTGCGCCTGGAAGCCGGTTTGTGCCTGCACGGCAACGACATCGACCCCACCACCACGCCCATCGAGGCATCGCTCAACTGGGCGATCCAAAAGGTGCGCCGCGCCGGTGGCGCACGTGCCGGCGGCTATCCGGGCGCGACCGTCATCGACACCCAACTGGCCGACGGCCCGGCACGCCGCCGCGTCGGTCTGATCGGTCTCGAGCGCGTGCCGGTGCGCCCAGGCATCGCCATCGTGGACGCAGCAGGCGCACCGCTGGGCACCGTCACCAGCGGCACGCTCGCGCCCACGGCCAACCAGCCGATCGCCATCGCCTACCTGCCATCGGCCCACGCGGCGACAGGCACCGAGGTCTGGGCCGAAGTGCGCGGCAAGCGCGTGCCGATGCGCGTGAGCGCCCTGCCCTTCGTGCCCAACCGCTATGTGCGGCTGCCGGCGCGCACCGCCTGAGCAGCTGTTTTTCGACCGATCACCAAACGTCCCCTTTCATTGATTCCCAAGGAGAACCCCATGACCGTCCACTACACCGTCGAACACGAATGGATCGACAGCACCGACACCCACGCCGCCATCGTGGGCATCACGCTGCATGCGCAGGACGCGCTGGGCGATGTGGTGTTTGTTGAGCTGCCCGAAGTCGGGCGCACCTACGCGCAAGGCGAGGTGGCTGGCGTCGTCGAATCGGTGAAGGCTGCGGCTGACGTCTACATGCCGGTGAGCGGCGAAGTGACCGAGGTCAATGGCGCGCTGCGCGATGACCCGTCGCTGGCCAACAGCGACCCGACGGGCAGCGGCTGGTTCTTCAAGGTCAAGCTGGCCGATGCGGCGCAGCTCGACGCGCTGATGGACAGCACCTCCTATGACCACCTGCTGAAGGGGCTTTGAACATGTTGATGTCATCTCACCCGACGCTCGAGTCTCTGGAAGACGCCAGCGAATTCCGCGCCCGCCACATCGGCCCGAGCGACGCCGACGAGCAGCACATGCTGGCTGTCATCGCACCCGGCGTGCCGAACTTCACCCGCCGCGCGCTGATCGAGGCCATCGTGCCGCGCAGCATCGCGCGCAGCCACCCGATGGTGCTGCCCGAGCCGCTGACCGAAGCGCGCGCGCTGGCCGAGCTGCGCGAGATCGCCAGGCGCAACCGCGTGCTCAAGAGCTGCATCGGCCAGGGCTATCACGGCACCATCACGCCCGGCGTCATCTTGCGCAACGTGATCGAGAACCCCGCCTGGTACACCGCCTACACGCCTTACCAGGCCGAGATTTCGCAAGGCCGCATGGAAGCGCTGATCAACTTCCAGACCATGGTGTGCGATCTGACGGGCATGCAGATCTCCGGCGCCTCGATGCTCGACGAGGCCACCTCGGCGGCCGAAGCGATGACGCTGGCCATTCGCATGGGCAAGAGCAAATCCACCACCTTCTTCGTGGCCGATGACGTGCTGCCGCAAACGCTGGAAGTGATCTGCACCCGCGCCCGTCCGCTGGGCATCAGCGTGGTCACTGGCGCGGCCGATGACGCGGCCAAGGCCGGCGCTTTTGCCGCGCTGTTCCAGTACCCCGGTGTCAACGGCGTGGTGCGCGATCTGGCACCGGTGATCACCGAGCTGCACGCCGCCGGTGGTCTGGCCATCGTGGCGGCCGACCTGCTGGCGCTGACGCTGCTGAAGCCTCCGGGCGAGATGGGCGCCGACATCGTGGTGGGCAACACCCAGCGCTTCGGCGTGCCGATGGGCAATGGCGGCCCGCACGCGGCGTATCTGGCCACGCGCGATGAGTTCAAGCGCTCGATGCCGGGCCGCCTGGTGGGCATCAGCATCGACGCGCACGGCAACCCCGCCTACCGGCTGGCGCTGCAAACGCGCGAACAGCACATCCGCCGCGAAAAAGCCACTTCCAACATCTGCACCGCGCAGGTGTTGCTGGCCGTGGTGGCGAGCATGTACGCCGTGTACCACGGCCCCGAGGGCTTGAAGCGCATCGCGCGCCGCGTGGCCGGCTATACCTCGGTGCTGGCCGCCGGACTGCGCGAGCTGGGCGTGGATGGCGTGAGCGCTGGCGGCTTCGACACGCTGCACATCGCCACGGGCGCGCGCACCGATGCGCTGCTGCAAGCCTCGCGCGATGCGGGCTACAACCTGCGCCGCGCGTCGGCCACGTCGATCGGCATCACGCTCGACGAAACCACAACCCGCGAAGACATCACCGCGCTGTGGGGCCTGTTTGCCAGCGGCCAGACGCTGCCCGACTTCAGCCGCTTTGAAGCCGGCCAGGCGCTGGGCGTGCCGGCCGCGCTGGTGCGCCAGAGCGTGTTCCTCACGCACCCGGTTTTCAACACCCACCACAGCGAGACCGACATGCTGCGCTACCTGCGCCGCCTGAACGACAAGGACCTGGCGCTCGACCGCACCATGATCCCGCTGGGTTCGTGCACCATGAAGCTCAACGCCACCAGCGAGATGATCCCCATCACCTGGCCCGAGTTCGCCAATATCCATCCGTTCGCCCCGCGCGACCAGCTGGCCGGCTACGAAATGCTGCGCGAGCAGCTCGAAGGCTGGCTGTGCCAGGCCACCGGCTACAGCGGCGTGAGCCTGCAGCCCAACGCCGGCTCGCAAGGCGAGTACGCCGGGCTGCTGGCCATCACCGCGTTTCACGCCTCGCGCGGTGACACGCAGCGCACGGTGTGCCTGATTCCCGAATCGGCGCACGGAACCAACCCGGCTTCGGCGCAGATGGTGGGCCTCAGCGTGGTGGTGGTGAAGTGCGACACGCAGGGCAACGTCGACATGGACGACCTGCGCGCCAAATGCGAGCAGCACAGCGAGAAGCTGGCCGCGGTGATGGTCACCTACCCGAGCACGCACGGCGTGTTCGAGGTGCGCATTCGCGAACTGTGCGAGCTGGTGCACCGCCACGGCGGTCGTGTCTATGTCGACGGCGCCAACATGAACGCGCTGGTCGGCGTGGCCGCACCGGGCGAGTTCGGCGGCGATGTGAGCCACCTCAACTTGCACAAGACCTTTTGCATTCCGCACGGCGGCGGCGGCCCGGGCGTCGGGCCGGTGGCCGTGGTGGCCGATCTGGTGCCCTTCTTGCCTCAGCACCGCACGGCCGCGGGTCTTGGCGAGGCTGCAGCCCATGAGGTGGGTGCCGTGTCGGCCGCGCCGCTGGGCAACGCCGCGGTGCTGCCCATCAGCTGGATGTACTGCCGCATGATGGGCGCCGAGGGGCTGCAAGCGGCCACCGAAGTCGCCATCCTGAGCGCCAACTACATCGCCTCGCGGCTGATCGACCACTTCCCGGTGCTGTATTCGGGTGGCCAGTCGCAGCTGCGCAGCGGCGGCGTGGCGCACGAATGCATCCTCGATCTGCGACCGCTGAAAGACGCCATCGGCATCACCGCCGAAGACGTCGCCAAGCGGCTGATCGACTACGGCTTCCACGCGCCCACGCTGAGCTTTCCGGTGCCCGGCACCTTGATGATCGAGCCGACCGAAAGCGAGCCGCTGCGCGAGCTCGACCGCTTCTGCGACGCCATGATCGCCATCCGCGCCGAGATCGCGCAGGTCGAAACCGGCACCTGGCCCGCGGCCGACAACCCGCTCAAGGCCGCACCGCACACCGCGCAAGCGCTGCTCGGCGCCGAGTGGTCGCATCCGTACACGCGCGAGCAGGCGGCCTATCCGCTGGCCAGCTTGCGCAGCAACAAGTACTGGGTGCCGGTGGGACGCGTCGACAACGTGTACGGCGACCGCAACCTGGTGTGCAGCTGCCCGCCGGTGGCGGATTACGCGAGCGAGTGATCGAGGGTGCGTCTGGGTATGGCAAAGCACCATCTGGTGACACGATCGAAAGCTGAGGCTCAACCAAGGAATCGACGATGAACGCACCCCTGCCAGAGCACGCAGCCCTGAGCCCGGCCACCACCGCGCACCTGATGACCGGCGCCGACTACCGCGAGTCGCTGCGCCGGCTCAAGCCCGTGGTCTACGTCGACGGCCAGCTGATCGACTCGGTGGCCGACGCGCCGTCGCTGCAGCCGGGCATCAACGCGCTGGGCGTGAGCTACGACTTCGCGCACGATGCGGCCATGGCCCCGCTGATGACGGCCACGCAAGGCAGCAGCGGCAAGACGGTCAACCGCATGCTGCACATCAACGAGTCGGCCGGCGACCTGCTCAACAAGCTCGAAGCGGTGCGCTTGCTGTGCCAGGAAACCGGCTGCGCGCAACGCTATCTGGCGCATGACGCGCTCAATGCGCTGGGCCAGGTCAGCGCGCGCATCGACGACGCGCGCGGCAGCACCGAGCACCGCGCTCGCTTCGCGGCCTACTTGCAGCATGTGCAAGACGCCGATTTGTCGATCGGTATCGCCATGACCGACGCCAAGGGCGACCGCTCGCGCCGGCCGCACCAGCAGGCCAACCCCGACACCTATGTGCACGTGGTCGAGCGCAACGCCAAAGGCATCGTGATCTCGGGCACCAAGGCCATCGTGACCGGCGCGCCCTACATGCATGAGTTTCTGGTCATGCCGTGCCGCGCCATGACCCAAGCCGATGCCGACTTCGCGGTGTGCTGCGCGGTGCCGGTGGATGCCGCGGGCATCACCATCGTGGCGCGCCCGGCGGGGCGCCCCGGCGACAAGGTCGAGCACGGTGCGCCGCTGTTTTCCAGGCGCTACGGGCAGTCGACCGGCGTGGTCATCTTCGACCGCGTGTTCGTGCCGTGGGAGCGGGTGTTCTACGCCGGCGAGTGGGAACACTCGGGGGCTCTCACCTACCACTACGCGACCCACCACCGCCACAGCTGCATCGGTGCGCGCGCCGGCTTTGGCGACTTGCTGATCGGCGCGGGCGCGCTCATGTGCGAGGCCAACGGCTTCGACCCCGGCGAGACCGCTAGCCTGCGCGAGCCGATGGTCGAGCTGATCAAGATCACCGAGGGCTTTTTTGCCTGCGGCGTGGCGGCCAGCGTCTACGGCACACGCGACGAATTCAGCGGCAGCTTCATGCCCGAGCCGGTGTTCGCCAACATCGGCAAACTGCTGCTGGCCACGCAGATCTACGACATGCACCGCCTGGCGCACGAGGTCTCGGGCGGTCTGATCGTGGCACTGCCCGGCCCCGATGAAGATCACAACCCGGCCACCGCGGCCACGCTGGCCGAGGTGCTGCGCGCCAACCCGGCCGTGCCCTACGACAAGCGCATTGAAGTCGCGCGCTTCGTCGAAGACCTGACCGCGTCGTACCAGGGCGGCTGGTACTCGGTGATCAGCCTGCACGGCGGCGGCTCGCCGGCGGCCATGAAGCAGGAAATCTGGCGCAACTACCCGGTGGGCAACAAGGTCGATCTGGTCGAGCGACTGCTCGATCGGGGTGTGCTCGCGCCCCACGACAGCGATCCGGCTCGCGCCATCACGAAAAACCGGCAGCCCGGTCGCTGCTGCGACACCGGCTGCACGCAGCCAGGGCAGCCGGTGATGGTGGATCTGCCCAAGCCCCTGCGCGGCTGAAGGCCGGCAGCACGGCAGCTCAGTGATGGTCCCTGAGGATCGAGAAGGCGTTGACTGGCGGCACTCCGAACTCGTCGCAGGGCTGCTGCGGGGGGATCGGCGAACGCGGCTCGCTGCGGCGATCCCAGTCGAAGAAGCGAGCCACCTCGTCTCTGCGCGCCATCGTGTCGGCTTCGCCCAGGGCGATCAGCTCGCGTGTGAAGGGGGCTTCGAACAGCAGGTAGCTGGCCAGCGCGGCGCCGCGGGCACTGATGCCCTGGCCTGACACGCCCACACCGCGCAGCAGGGCGCGCACCGGAGGCGGCAGGCTTTGCAGATGGCGCGAGGCGATGTCGTCGAGCCGCTGGCTGGGCGCGATCACCAACACCTCGATCGGGCGCAGTTCGCTGCGGCCACGAGCTTCCGGTGGCAGCAGCGACAGCGTCTTGTTGATGCGTTGCAGGCGTTCGATGTCGACCGCCAGTGCGTCCAGGAAGATGCTCGACAGCGCATGGCCGGCGATCTGTGCGAGGTTGGGGTATTCGGCCGCGCCGGCGCGGGGCTCGTTGGGCACCATGGGCTCGTGCAGTCGCGCCGCGCCGATCACCAAAATGCGCTCGGCGCCCAGGTGCACAGCCGGCGAGATCGGCGCCGACTGGCGCATCGATCCGTCACCGAAGTACTCGCGCTCGCCCTCGGCGCCCAATGCCACCGCGGGAAAGACAAACGGGATCGCGGCCGACGCCATCAGGTGCTCGATAGTGATCTTCTGGCGCATGGCAATGCGCTGCGAACGGTTCCAAGGCGCCACGCCCGAACGGTCGTCGTAAAAAGTCACGTGCATGCCCGAGCCATAGCCCGAGGCGCTCACCGCCAGTGCCTTGAGGTGCCCCTGACACATCACGTGTTGAAGCCGCTCCACAGGCACCAGCTGGGTCAGCAGTTCGCGCAGCGGACTGTTGTCGAGGAAGGACCGCGGACGGGCTCTGCGCCACTTGGCCAGGATCCAGCCGACCGACAGCATGGTCAGCCAGCGTGCCCCGGTTTGAACCACGCCGAATGAATCCGAGCGGTAAACCTGATCGACGCTGAAGTTCGACCAGGTGTTGACCAGCGTGGCGAGAGCCTCTTCAAAGTTGTCGGCCCGGCAGGCCAGCGTGGCCGCATTGATGGCGCCGGCCGAGGTGCCGGTGATCACGTCAAACGGGTTACCACGCGGTCCACCGCAATGGCGCCGGATGGTCGAGATGGCCTTGAGCACGCCCACCTGGTAGGCAGCGCGAGCGCCACCTCCTGTCAAGATCAGTCCCGTGACGGCTTGAGCATCCATGGACTCAAGTGTGTCACCGCGGCTCAGGCCGCGGAGCGCGAACAGCGGGTGGATAGGCAGCCATTCCCGCCGCAGCGGCAGGCCTCACTCTGAGCGGGTGCAGCGCGCGCCACACCGGGTTCGACTCAGCGCGGTTGAGCCGCTGCGATGCGCGGCGTGGGCACCGACACATCGCCGCATTGCGCGCGGTGGCGCAAGGCGTGATCCATCAGCACCAGAGCCAGCATGGCCTCGGCGATTGGCGTGGCGCGGATGCCCACGCAAGGGTCATGACGGCCAAAGGTTTCGACCGTGGCCGGCTGGCCTTCGAGGTCGATGGACGGACGCGGGCTGCGGATCGAACTGGTGGGCTTGATGGCGATGGACACGGTGATGTCTTGCCCGGTGGAGATGCCGCCGAGCACGCCGCCGGCGTTGTTGCCCACGAAGCCCTCGGGCGTGAGCGCATCGCCGTGCGTGGTGCCGCGCTGGGCGGTGCTGGCAAAGCCGGCGCCAATCTCCACGCCCTTGACCGCGTTGATGCCCATCATCGCGTGGGCGATGTCAGCATCGAGCTTGTCGAACAGCGGCTCGCCCCAGCCCACCGGCACGCCTTGCGCGGCCACTTCGATGCGCGCACCGCAGGAGTCACCGGCCTTGCGCAGATCGTCCATGTAGGCCTCGAGCCGCGCGATGTCGCTGGCGTTGGCCGCAAAGAACGGGTTGTTGGGAATGTGCTCGAGCGACTCGAACGGGATGGTGATCTCACCGAGCTGCGACATGTGGCCGGTGAAGCCGATGCCGTGGTGCTCGCGCAGCCACTTCTTGGCCACCGCTGCGGCGCCGACCATGGGTGCGGTCATGCGCGCCGACGAACGCCCGCCACCGCGCGGATCGCGCAGACCGTACTTGTGCCAGTAGGTGTAGTCGGCGTGACCGGGGCGAAAGGTCTGCACGATGTTGCCGTAGTCCTTGCTGCGCTGGTCGGTGTTGCGAATCAGCAGGCAGATCGGCGTGCCCGTGGTGCGGCCCTCGAAGACGCCGGAGAGGATCTCGACGGTGTCGGGCTCGTTGCGCTGGGTGACGTGGCGGCTGGTGCCGGGGCGGCGGCGATCCAGCTCAGGCTGGATGTCGGCCTCGCTGAGCAGCATGCCGGGCGGGCAGCCATCGATCACGCAACCGATGGCCGGGCCGTGTGATTCGCCGAAATTGGTGACGCAGAAAAGATGACCGAGGGTGCTGCCTGCCATGGTTCAGGACGCCGGGGTTTCGCTGACGGGCGCATCGTCTTTCGATTCACCGGCAGGCCAGTCGCGGATGTAGGCCTTGAGCAGTCGGTTTTCGAAATCCTGCGCGTCGACCACCGCCTTGGCCACGTCATAAAACGAGATCACGCCCATCAGCACGCGCTGGGTCATCACCGGCAAATAGCGCGCATGGTGCACCAGCATCATGCGCCGCACCTCATCGAGCTCGGTGTCGGGTGTGCAGGTGATGGGGTGATCGTCCATCACCGAGCGCACGATCAGATCGCCCACCTTGCCACCGTTGCGGTCGATCGACTGGATCACTTCGCGAAACGTGAGCATGCCCACAAGATCGCCGTACTCCATGACCGCCAGCGAACCCACGTCCAACCCGGCCATGGTGTGCAGGGCATCCGACAGCGGCGTGTCGGGCTTGACGGTGTAGAGCGTTCCGCCTTTGGCGGCCAGGATCTGGGTGACTTTCATGGGTGCCTCCTCACACGAGCGAACAGCGGGTCAATATAGACGCAAAGATACCCACTGGCGTTGGGCCAACGACCGCACAAGTTCATTGAACGATCAAATCGCGCACCGTCATGACGCTGAAATTGGCGCGCCTCCAAAAGCCTGCCAGCGCCTCGGAGGGATCGAGCAACACCGACGCCAGCAGTGGCTGCGCCAGGGTTTCATCGGGATCACAAAGCAGCACGTGCCGCGCAGCGCCGTCTTCCTCAAGCCGCCCCACCCAGCCGATGGTCATCAGCCCATCGAGCAGCGGTTCGACCTGCAAGGGATCGGTGTTGAGGCAACGTGCGATGTGATGCAAGTCCAGACCGCGCCGCTCGGACTTGCGCGCTGCGGCCAACTCGCGCAGCACCGACACGGCCAGCTCGAACCGATGGCCCGCCACGTGACTGCGTGGCACCACGCGCAGCGCAAGCGTCGGCGCGTAAGCGGCGATCACCGCACCCAGCAAGACGATCACCCAGCCGAGATACAGCCAGATCAGGAAGATGGGCACCGTGGCGAACGCACCGTAAATGTTCGAATACGTCGGCACCTGATGCAAATACCAGCCGAGCAGGCGCTTGGCGAGTTCGAAGCCCAGCGCCACAAACAAGCCACCGGCCAGCGCATGCGTCCATCTCACATGGGTGTTGGGCACAAAACGAAACAGCGCGGCCGCACCCACCCATTGAACGCCCAACCCAAACAGCAGCAGCAACAGACCCACGCCCCCGGGCAACGCTCCCACGAATCCACGCGAGGCGGAAATCAGGTACGAACTCACGCTCAAGCTCAGTCCCAGCAACAGCGGGCCCAGGGTGGCTGCGGCCCAGTACACCAGCACGCGCTGGGCGATGGGGCGCGCGGTGCGCACACGCCAGATCTCATTGAGCGTGCGGTCAATGGTGAGCATCAACGTGAGCGCCGTGATCACCAGAATGGCCAGACCTGCTGCGCCGAGTTGCTGCGCCTTGGCCGCAAACTGCGTGAGCGAGGCCAGCACCGGCTTGGCGATGTTCGGAGGCACCAGCGCTTGCATGAGGTACTTCTCGAGCTCGACCTGGAAGGTGGCGAACATCGGGAAGGCCGAGAACACCGCCAGCATCACGGTGACCAGCGGCACCAAAGAGATCAGCGTGGTGAAGGTCAGACTGCCCGCCGTCAAGCCCAGGTGGTCTTCGCGAAAGCGCCGCTTGAGCGTGCGTGCGGTGTCGATCCACGGCCAGCTGCGAAGCGCCAGCAGCCACAGTGCCACGCGCTCGCGCCATGCCTCAACGTCAGTGACCTTTAATCTGGGGCGGGACTCCATCGATGGCTATGATGCCAGCGATGACGCCACAGACCCCGCCTGCTGCCAACACCAGCCCACCCGCTGCCCACGATGTCGACGCTGCGCTGCCGGCGATGGTGAGATGGACGCGAGCTGCGGCGGTGGGCAGCCTGCTCGGGCTGATTGTTCTGGGACTCGCCTGGGAACTGGTGCTGGCACCCACTGGCAACCGCACGCTGGTCATCAAGGTGCTGCCGCTGGCGATTCCGCTGATCGGCCTGCTAAAAAACCGCATGTACACCTACCGCTGGGTGAGCCTGATGATTTGGCTGTATTTCATCGAGGGGGTGATACGCGCCAGTGGCGACGGTGGCCTGAGCGCCACCCTGGCCTGGATCGAGATTGCGCTGTGCGTGATTCTTTTCGCCGCCTGCTCGGTGCACGTTCGCTGGCGCCTTTACAAGGCGCACCAGGACACGGCAAGCAGCTCAGCCAAGGCCTGACGGCTGGCGGTGCTGGCCTGGCTACTGAATCGAGCTCTTCATCGCCGCAGGTAAGGGCAGCACGGCAATCTCGATGCCCTCGTCGCGCAGCGCCTCGGCTTCATCCACGGTGGCTTCACCTCGTATGGGGCGCTCTTTCGCCTCGCCGTAGTGCATGCGGCGCGCTTCTTCTGCGAACTGCCCACCCACGTCATCGGTGTTGTCGATCACATGCTGCACCGCTTGCATCCAGGCCTGCTGCAAGGCTTGCGGATCGGCTTGCACAGCACTGACCGGCAGCGTTTGAGAAGAAGCAGGCGTGCCGGAACGGGCCGCCAAGGCAGCGCCCCCGCCTGTCTCATGCACCGGTGCTGTCGCACGCGTGGACGAGGTCAGCACGTGCGGCGCTGACGGCAAACGCTGAACACCCGTGTCGCCACACAGCGGACAAGCCACCAGCTGGTTGTCCAGCTGGGCGGCACAGTCAGCCTCTGATGCGAACCAGCCTTCGAAGCGGTGCTGTGCCGAGCAGCACAGGTTCAAGACCTTCATCAGGGCTCAGGGTGTCTCATCAAGCGCAGGTGGACGTGTCCACGTGACCGCCCAGCGGTCTTCGCGCCAGGCACGCAGCCACATCATGCCCACCAGGGTCTTGACGTCGGTGAGTGTTCCGGCCTGGGCTGCCGCCTCCAGCGCATCGAGCGTGGTGACATCGACATCGACGAATTCGCCCTCGTCGAGAGCCCGTGAGCCCAGCGTCAAGCCGCGGGCAAACCAGATCTCGATGCCTTCGGTCGAGTAGGCGATGGCGTTGTGCAGGATGCCCGCACGCGCCCATTCGACAGCGCGGTAACCGGTCTCTTCAGCCAGTTCACGCATGGCGCAATCGAGCGGCGGCTCGCCGAACTCAAGCTTGCCAGCGGGAAACTCGAGCATCACGCGCGCCACGGGGTATCGGTACTGGCGCTCGACGATCAGACGACCGTCATCGAGCATGGGCACCACCATGACGGCGCCGGGATGGACGATGTATTCGCGAAACGTGGTGTTGCCGTCGGGCAGGCGAATTTCGTCCTGGCGCACGTCAAGGAATCTGCCGCGATAGACCTGTTTTGAGCAGACGAAGTCTTCGCGCAGGTGAGCGTCGTCGGGTGAGTCTGCAACCGCACCGATCGGGCGGTCGTCGCGCATGCTCACGTGGGCAGTCTCAAGTCGTCAGCGCCTTGCCGATGGCGTTCACGCACAGCGCCATCAAGCCGCCAGGCAACAGACCAAACAGCAGCACAGCGGCGCCATTGAGCGACAGCAGGGTCTTGACCTCGCCCGATGCCACGATGGGTGAGGTGTCGGTGGGCTCATCAAAGTACATGACCTTGACGATGCGAAGGTAGTAGAACGCGCCGATCAACGAGAACATCACCGCGGCAACCGCCAGCACGATGTAGCCGGTGACGTTGGTCACCACGATGGCCTGCAGCACGCTGAACTTGGCATAAAAGCCCACGGTGGGGGGTAACCCGGCCAGCGAAAACATGAAGATGGCCATCACCCCGGCATACCAGGGGCTGCGCCGAGCCAGGCCCTTGAGGTCGTCGATGTTCTCGGACTCGAAGCCCTGACGCGACAGCAGCATGATCACGCCGAAGGTGCCCAGCGTGGTCAGCACATAGGTGACGATGTAGAACATGGCCGAGCTGTAGCCGTTGGCTGCCGACAGCGTGTTGGCGCCAATGACCGTGGGCGTGAGGCCCAGCAGCATGAAGCCCATGTTGGCGATGGTGGAGTAGGCCAGCATGCGCTTGAGGTTGCTTTGCGCGATGGCCGACAGGTTGCCAATCGCCATCGAACCGACGGCCAGCACCACGAGCATCTGCTGCCACTGCTCGGCCACGCCGGACATGCCTTCAACCAGCAATCGCATGGTGATGGCAAACGCAGCCAGCTTGGGCGCGCCACCAATGAGCAAGGTGATGGCCGTGGGTGCGCCCTGGTACACATCGGGAACCCACATGTGAAACGGCACCGCACCCAGCTTGAAGGCCAGCCCCGCCACCACGAACACCACACCGAACACCAGCACCGCCTTGTTGATCTGCCCGGTGGCGATGGCCTTGAAGACCTCGCCGATGTCCAGCGAGCCCGTGGCCCCGTACATCATCGACAGGCCGTAGAGCAAGAAGCCGCTGGCCAGCGCACCCAGCACGAAGTACTTCATCGCCGCCTCGGTCGCATTGAGACTGTCGCGGCGCATGGCGGTCAGCGCGTAGAGCGACAAGCTCATCAACTCGAGACCGAGATAGACGACCAGAAAATTGTTGGCCGACACCATCACCAGGATGCCCAGCAGCGAGAACAGGCTCAGGGTGAAGAGTTCACCTTTGAGGAGGTCTCGGCTTTCGGCATAGGGCCTGGCGTAGGCCAGAGAGATCATCACCGCCACCGAGGCAAAGAACGCGAGCAGGTTGCCCATCGGATCGGCCACCACCATGCGCTGCATGGCATAGGAAGACAGTCCTTCGTTGTACTGCGACAGGTACATCAGCGCCACGATGGCGAGCGCTCCCTGCGTGAGCCGGTAGGTGAGCGTGCGCTTGGGATCTGTGGACCACAAATCGACCAGCGCCACGAAACAAGCCGCGAGCAGCAGGAAGATCTCGGGGTATACGGCGGGCCAGTTCATCTCGTTCATGGGGTGGGCTCGGAGCACGCCAACAACAGGTGTCGGTCGATCATCAGTTGAGCTTAGACACGGCCACGTGCTTCAGCAGTTCGGTCACCGAGACGTGCATCACGTCGGTAAATGGCTTTGGATACAGGCCCATCCACAACACAGCGACGGCCAGCACAGTCATGATCAGAATTTCGCGCGCGTTCAGGTCGGACAACTCGGCCACGTGATGGTTGGCGACCGGCCCGAAGTAAACACGCTTGACCATCCACAAGGTGTAAGCCGCGCCAAAGACCAATGCGGTGGCGGCCAGCGCACCCAGCCAGAAGTTGACCTGCACCGCGCCGAGGATGACCATCCACTCGCCCACGAAACCGGCCGTCGCCGGAAGACCGCAGTTGGCCATCGCGAAGAACACCGCAAAGGCGGTGAAGGTCGGCATGGTGTTGACCACACCTCCGTAGCTGGCGATCTCGCGTGAGTGCACCCGGTCGTACAGAACGCCAATGCACAGGAACATCGCACCCGAGACGAAGCCGTGCGAGATCATCTGCACCAGCGCGCCCGACACGCCCAGCTCGTTGAAGAGGAAAAAGCCCAGCGTGGCAAAACCCATGTGGGCAATCGACGAATAGGCGACCAGCTTTTTCATGTCCTGCTGCACCAGCGCCACCAGGCCGATGTAGATCACTGCAATCAAGGACAACGAGATCACGAACCAGGCCCACTCATGGCTGGCGTCTGGCGTGATGGGCAGCGAGAACCGCAAAAAGCCGTAGCCACCGAGCTTGAGCATGATGGCCGCCAGCACCACCGAGCCGCCGGTGGGCGCTTCGACGTGCGCGTCTGGCAACCAGGTGTGCACCGGCCACATCGGCACCTTGACCGCGAACGCCGCAAAGAAGGCAAAAAACAGCAGCGTCTGCACCGACATCGGCAGCGGCAGCTTGTGCCACGTCAGCAGATCAAAACTGCCACCCGACTTGAAATACAGGTACATCAGCGCGACCAGCATCAGCAGCGAGCCGGCCAGCGTGTACAAAAAGAACTTGAAGGCGGCGTAGACACGGCGCGGTCCGCCCCACACACCGATGATGATGTACATCGGAATCAGCGTGGCTTCGAAGAACACGTAGAACAGCAGGCCATCGAGCGCGCAGAACACGCCAATCATGATCCCCGAGAGGATCAGGAACGCGCCCATGTACTGGTTGACGCGTTCGGTGATGACCTCCCAGGCGGCGATCACCACGATGACGGTGATGAACGCGGTCAGCAGCACAAACCACACCGAGATGCCGTCGACGCCCAGGTGGTAGCGCACGTTGAAGCGGTCGACCCAGGCCAGGCTCTCGACGAACTGCATCTGCGCCGTGCCCAGATCGAAGCTGAAGATCAAAGGCAGGGTCACGACGAAGGACGCAACCGACGCGATCAGCGCAAACCAGCGCACCGTCTTCACTTGATCGTCGCGACCCAGTGCCAGAAGCACTGTGCCCGACAAGATAGGCAGCCATATGGCCAGACTCAACAAACCCATGTTCTTGTTCTCCGTGCCGGCGGCGCTCAGCGCCCTACCGAGCCGCCCAGATAGGGCCACAACTGCCAGGTCATCAATCCGATCAGGCCCAAGATCATCACCAACGCGTACCAGTACAAATAGCCGGTCTGCACCCGCCTGGCCACCGCCGACATCGCGCCAATCAGACGTGCCGAGCCATTGACCAGCGCCCCATCGATGAAGGCCACATCACCGCCCTTCCACAGCCCCCGGCCGAGCAGTCGCGCGCCAGCGGCCAGCACGTGCTCGTTGAACCAATCCATGTAGTACTTGTTCTCAAGCACGGTGACCACAGGCGACAGCGCACGGCCGATGGCGGCCGGAATCTCAGGCTTCAGGCGATAAAACACATAGGCCACCACCACGCCAGAGAAGGCCAGCCAGAACGGCAAAGTGCTCAGGCCGTGCACGGCCATGGCCATCGCACCTTGGAACTCATGGGCCAGTTCTTTCATCGCAGGATGGAGTTCGAAGTTGATGAACACCGCGTCCTTGAAGAAATCGCCATAGAGCATCGGCTGAATCGTGAAGTAGCCGATCAGCACCGACGGGATGGCCAACAGGATCAGCGGCATGGTCACCACCCACGGCGACTCGTGCGGCTCGTGGGCGTGGCCGTGGCCATCGTCGTGGGCGTGGGCGTCATGGGACGCGGCATGCGCATGAGAGGCTTCATGGCCGTGCGCGTCACCGTGGGCGCCATCATGCGCATCGTCGTGGTGATCGTGCTCGCCCGGGAACGGCTTGTTGCGGAAGTTCTCCTTGCCGTGGAAGACGAGAAAGTACATCCGGAACGAATAAAACGCCGTGACGAACACGCCGGCGATCACCGCGAAATAAGCAAAGCCCGAGCCCCACAGATGGCTCGCGTGAACGGCCTCGATGATGCTGTCCTTGGAATAAAAACCCGAGAACAGCGGCGTTCCGATCAGCGCCAGCGAGCCCAGCAGTGAAGTGATCCAGGTGATGGGCATGTACTTGCGCAGCCCGCCCATGTTGCGGATGTCCTGATCGTGGTGCATGCCGATGATCACCGAGCCCGCAGCCAGGAACAGCAATGCCTTGAAGAACGCGTGCGTCATCAGGTGGAACACGGCCACCGAGTAGGCCGAAGCGCCCAGCGCCACCGTCATGTAGCCCAACTGTGACAAGGTGGAATAGGCCACCACGCGCTTGATGTCGTTTTGGATGATGCCGAGAAAGCCCATGAACAGCGCGGTGATGGCGCCGATCACCATCACGAAGCTGAGCGCGGTGTCGGACAGCTCGAACAGCGGTGACATGCGCGTGACCATGAAGATGCCGGCGGTGACCATGGTGGCCGCGTGGATCAGCGCCGAAATGGGTGTCGGGCCTTCCATCGAATCGGGCAGCCACACGTGCAGAGGGAACTGCGCGCTCTTGCCCATGGCGCCGATGAACAGGCAGATGCAGATGACCGTGACCAGCATCCACTCGGTGCCGGGCAAGGTGAGCTTGGACAGTTCATCGGCCTTGGCGAAGGCTTCGCCGTAGTTGAGCGTGCCGGCATAAGCCACCACCAGGCCGATGCCCAGGATGAAGCCGAAGTCACCGACGCGGTTGACCAAGAAGGCCTTCATGTTGGCCGCGATGGCCGTTGGCTTGGTGTAGTAGAAACCGATCAGCAGGTACGACACCAGACCCACGGCTTCCCAGCCGAAGAACAGCTGCAGCATGTTGTTGCTCATCACGAGCATCAGCATCGAAAAGGTGAACAGCGAGATGTAGCTGAAAAAGCGCTGATAGCCGTCTTCCTCGGCCATGTAGCCGATGGTGTAGATGTGCACCATCAGCGACACGAAGGTCACCACGCACATCATCATCGCGGTCAGGCCGTCGACGAGGAAACCCACTTCCATCTTCAGGCCACCGAGCACCATCCATTCATACACGGTGGCGTTGAAACGGGCGCCATCGACCAGCACATCCTTAAGCGTCAGCGCTGAAAGGATGAAGGCGATCAACACGCCCAGGATGGTGACCGTGTGCGCGCCGGTGCGACCGATCACCCTGCCAAACAGGCCGGCGGCGATGGCACCCACCAGTGGAGCCAGTGGCACGGCCAGCAGCAGGTTTTGAGAAAGTTGTGCGGACATGGTCTTGGGGCTGCGTGAGGCCGATCAGCCCTTGAGGCTGTCGAGTTCGTCGACGTTGATCGTGGCGCGGTTGCGAAACAACACCACCAGGATCGCGAGGCCGATGGCTGACTCAGCCGCAGCCACCGTGAGGATGAAGAAGACGAACACCTGACCGGCCATGTCACCCAGGTAATGCGAGAAGGCGATGAAGTTCAGGTTGACGGCCAGCAGCATCAGTTCGATGGCCATCAACAAGACGATCAGGTTCTTGCGGTTGAGGAAGATGCCGATCACCGACAGCGCGAACAAGATGGCGCCAACCGACAGGAAGTGGCCCAAGGTGATGGGAGCGCTCACGGCTTGTCTCCTGGAACAGCGGCGGGATCAGGGTCGGGCAACTCAACCGTGGGCTGCATCTTCACCAGACGCACGCGGTCAGCCTTGCGGGCCCTGACCTGATCGGCGGGGTTGACGTACTTGGAGTCCTTGCGCTTGCGCAGCGTCAGTGCAATGGCCGCGATGATCGCCACCAGCAGCAGCACCGCCGCAATCTGGAGCGGGTAGAGGTACTCGGTGTAGATCTCGATGCCAAGCAACTTGGTGTTGCCCATTTTCAGATCGTCGGCATCAGGCATCGGTGCAATGCGCAGGTCGAACCCGGGGATCAGAACCGCAGCCATCTCGAGCGCAATCACCAGACCCACCAAGCCGGCCACCGGCGCGTGCTTCCAGAAGCCCTCGCGCAGGGTGTCGGCGTTGATGTCGAGCATCATCACCACGAACAGGAACAGCACCATGACCGCCCCCACGTAGACGAGGATCAGCGCGATCGACAGGAACTCTGCGCGCAGCAGCATCCACACGCAGGCCGCCGAGAAAAACGCCAGCACCAGATACAGCGCGGCGTAGACCGGACTGCGGGCGGTGATCACGCGGAATGCCGCGAAGAGCATCACCGCAGAGAAGATGTAGAAAAGCGCGGGTGTGGTGGTCATGGATGTGTCTGACTTGCTGCCGATTCGCCGGATCAGCCGGCATGCTGGACGAACGCTGCGTCCTCAGCGGTAGCGGGCGTCAGCCTCCTTGCTGGCTGCGATTTCGGGCTCGTAGCGGTCGCCTACGGCCAGCAACATGTCCTTGGTGAAGTACAGGTCGCCACGCTTTTCGCCGTGGTATTCAAAGATGTGCGTCTCGACGATCGAGTCGACCGGGCAGCTTTCTTCGCAAAAGCCACAGAAGATGCACTTGGTCAGGTCAATGTCGTAGCGCGTCGTGCGGCGCGACCCATCATCACGAACCTCGGACTCGATGGTGATCGCCATCGCAGGGCATACCGCCTCGCACAGCTTGCAGGCGATGCAGCGCTCTTCGCCGTTCTCATAGCGACGCAGCGCATGCAGACCGCGAAAGCGCGGGCTCATCGGCGTTTTTTCTTCGGGAAACTGCACCGTGATCTTGCGCTGCAGGAAATGGCGCCCGGTCAGCTTGAAGCCTTTGAGCAGTTCCAGCAGCAAGAAGCTGGAAACGAAATCCTTGATGGGTGTTTCGGCCGACATGGGTGCCCCTATTTCCAGATGTTCCAGGGGGACTGGATCCACAGCCCCACCACGACGAGCCACACCAGCGTCAACGGGATGAACACCTTCCAGCCCAAACGCATGATCTGGTCATAGCGGTACCGAGGAAAGCTCGCACGAACCCAAAGGAACAAAGTGCAGATCACGAAGGTCTTGGCAAACAGCCAGAACCAGTTCCAGAACCACATCGATTGCTCGATCCAGCCCGGCGTTTCCATGCCCAGCACCGAGAAGGAAACCGGAGCCATCCAGCCGCCGAGGAACATCACGCAAGCCAGCGCCGACACCAAGATGATGTTGGCGTACTCGGCCAGGAAGAACATGGCAAACGACATGCCCGAGTACTCGACCATGTGGCCAGCGACGATCTCGGATTCGCCTTCCACCACGTCGAAGGGATGGCGGTTGGTCTCTGCAATGCCCGCGATCACGTAGACCACGAAAATCGGGAACAGCGGCAGCCAGTTCCAGCTGAGGAAGGTGATGCCCATGTCAGCGAAGGTTCCACGGCCCTGCTGCTGCACGATCTCGGTCATGTTGAGGCTGCCCGACACCATCAGCACCACCACCAAGGCGAATCCCATCGCGATCTCGTAGCTCACCATCTGAGCCGATGCGCGCAAGGCGCCGAGGAATGCGTACTTCGAATTGGAGGCCCAACCGGCGATGATCACGCCATAGACCTCCATCGAGGTGATGGCCATCAGGAAAAGCAGGCCGGCATTGATGTTGGCCAGTGCCGCATCGGGCCCGAAGGGCATCACCGCCCAGGCGGCCAGTGCCGGCATGATGGTCATCACCGGGCCGAGGAAGAACAGCCCCCGGTTTGCCGCAGCCGGAACGATGATTTCCTTGAAGATCAGCTTGACGGCATCGGCAATGGGTTGCAGCAGCCCCATCGGACCCACGCGGTTGGGGCCCGGACGAATTTGCGACCAACCGATGGCCTTGCGTTCCCACAGCGTGAGGTAGGCCACGCAGATCATCAGCGGAAGCACCACCAAGACGATCTTGACCAGCGTGAACACGACTGGCCAGGCGCTGCCCAACATGGATCCGCCGTAGGAATTGACAGTCTCGAACATGTCCTGGCCTCAGACCTTGTCAATGGTGATGGGGCCGAACATGGCGCCCAGCGTGCGCGACTTGACGGTGCCCGCACTGACACGAATGGCCTGTTCAGCCAGTGTGGGGTCGATTCGCACCGGCAGATCGGTGGCCCAAGCCCCTTGCGACACGCGCACCACGTCGCCATCGACCAAGCCCATGCGGGCTGCCACGTGGGTGGGAACACCTGCCACCTGATCGGCGGCATCGGCGGTGTGCTGCAGCGCATGTGAGCGGCGCACCAGCGCGTCGGTCTGATAAATAGGCACGTCGGCCACACGTTCCAGGCCCGACACCGGGTCGACCAGCACCACGGCCTGGGCCAGCGCATTGTTCAAGCGCGAGGCGATGGCTGAGGTGTCACCCAAGGCCTCTGCTTTCACCTCTTCAGAGGTTTCGAAAGCAAAGCCGGGCAGATTGAGCATATTGCCGATCACGCGCAACACCTTCCATGCAGGGCGGGCATCACCCAGCGGCTTGACCACGCCATGGAAACTTTGCGCGCGGCCCTCGGCATTGACGAACGTGCCAGAAGTCTCGGTGAATGGGGCGATGGGCAAGAGCACATCGGCACAGTCGAGCGCGGCGTCCTTGAATGAGGTGAACGCCACCACCATCTCGGCGGCTCGTAGCGAGGCCGATGCCGCACCGGGCTGGGACGCATCACGATCAGGCTCGACGTTGAGCAGCACACAGGCCTTGAGCGCAGAGCCTTCCAGCATGGCGGCTGCATGCAAGCCACCTGCGATGGGCTGAGCGTGCACCAACTGAGCCCCGACGGTGTTGGCCGCTTCGGTCAGGTCGCCCACGGCGGCGCCAGTGTGCTCGGCGATCCAGTGCGCGAGCGACTTGAGTTGGTTGGCCTGCGGATGCGCAACCGCTGCGTTGCCCAGGAGAATGACTTTTCGCTCGCCGCCCAGCAGCGACGCAGCGATGGCCGCAGCCTGCGCGCCGGCATCCACGGCCAATGGAGGCGTCACGCCCTTGGACGCCGCCACGGCAGCGGCCACTTCGGCGAGTGCTCGAACCCAGCCGCTCGGCGCTGCCGTGACGGTGGTGGCCATGTGCATGAGCCAGTCGTCGTGCACTGCGTGCAGGCTGTTGATGTGCGCACCCTTGCGAGCGGCTTGACGCAGGCGCTGAGCGAACAGCGGATGGTCCTTGCGCAGGAAGGATCCCACCACAAGCACTCGCTGCATGTCGGACAGCGATTCGATCGAAGTGCCCAGCCAACGCACCGCAGAGTCGGCCGTGGTCGGCACGGAGAAATCGGCGTGGCGCAAGCGGTGATCGACGTTGTCGCTGCCCAGGCCACGCACCAGCTTGGCCAGCAGGTGCAGCTCCTCGACCGTGCTGTGGGCGCTGCCCAAGGCACCGATGCTGCTGGCACCGTGATCGGCCTTGATCTGCGCGAGACCGTTGGCGACGTACTGAAGCGCGGTGGTCCAGTCCACCGTCTTCCATTCACCGCCTTGCTTGATCATCGGCGAGGTCAGGCGCAGGTCGCTGTTGACAGCCTCGTAGGAGAAGCGATCGCGGTCGGCAATCCAGCATTCGTTGACCGCTTCGTTTTCGAGCGGAACAACACGCATGACCTTGTTGGACTTGACCTGAACGATCAGGTTGGCACCAGTGCTGTCGTGAGGCGAGACCGACTTGCGGCGCGACAACTCCCAGGTGCGCGCGCTGTAGCGAAACGGTTTGCTGGTCAGAGCGCCCACCGGACACACGTCAATCATGTTCCCCGACAACTCGGAGTCGATGGTGTCACCGACCACCGTGGTGATCTCGGAGTGCTCGCCGCGATGGATCATTCCGAGTTCCATCACGCCGGCGACTTCCTGACCAAACCGCACGCAACGCGTGCAGTGGATGCAGCGACTCATCTCCTGCATCGAGATCAGCGGGCCCACGTCCTTGTGGAAGACGACTCGCTTTTCCTCTTGGTAGCGCGAGGTGGATCCGCCATAGCCCACGGCCAGGTCCTGCAGTTGGCATTCGCCGCCCTGGTCACAGATCGGGCAGTCAAGCGGGTGGTTGATGAGCAAAAACTCCATCACCGACTGCTGTGCCTTGAGCGCCTTGTCGCTCTTGGTGCGAACGATCATTCCCTGGGTCACCGTCGTGGCGCACGCAGGCATGGGCTTGGGCGCCTTTTCGATATCGACCAGGCACATGCGGCAGTTCGCCGCGATGGAAAGTTTCTTGTGATAGCAGAAGTGCGGGATGTACGTGCCCGCCTTGTCAGCGGCATGCATCACCATGCTGCCTTCGGCGATCTCGACCTTCCGGCCGTCAAGCTCAATTTCAATCATGACGATGGTGTGGCGCTGCTGTGGGGTTGGAACG
>Ga0247831_1000426_pt1 | contig 92048 bp, 90 predicted proteins | sample LaCruzMarch2015__9_FD_192406 | JGI IMG/M metagenome (GOLD analysis project Ga0247831, IMG submission 192406) | Freshwater microbial communities from meromictic Lake La Cruz, Castile-La Mancha, Spain - LaCruzMarch2015_1m | ecosystem: Environmental > Aquatic > Freshwater > Lake | place: Spain...
GCGAAGCGAACGCAGTGAGTTTGGCGATGCGCCCCGGCGGCGAGCACCGCAGGTCCGTCGGCGCGTTCAGCGCCCGACCGCGCCGCTGAGCGCCCCCACCGGGCACCGCCTGCCGCGACGCGCGCCACCGCCAAGGTAGTCCCAGCAGCACCGCAGAACACAAAGCGATCCAACGCCAAGGTAGTCCCGGAAGCACCCTAACCAACAACCCCAGTCACCGCCAAGGTAGTCCCTGGCGACCTCCGTAGATCGCAGTATTTGCTGGTATCTTCGCGACCACGCTATCGAACGAGCCAGAATGCAGCGCATGCCCCTGAGCACCCCCCCGAACTGTCTTCCGAAGCTGTTGTGCATTGCTGGCAGGCCTGTGCCTGGTGTCCGCCGCCCATGCCACTGCCGATGGCCCGGACTTCTACCGTGGCGGCTGGGCCCTGTTCGTCGGCAGTACCTCCGGCCAACCGACTGCCGGGACTCCCTTTCACGCGCAGGCCACGGTAGTCTGCCGTCAGGCAAGCGTCGCTGGCCAGACTGTCGCCTCCGATGGGCCGGTGATCCGTTACCAGCGTCCGGGTCCTGCCACTGTCGAACTTCGCTGGAGCGAGGCCGACGTGCCGCCTGTGCGCCGTCTGCTGTTTGTCGACGGGTTTGCGGTGGATTCCGACGCGGTCGACATGCCGCGCATGCAGGGGCCCGGCGACCCCTGCCGCATCGATCTGGTCGCTGACGAGCGCCATGAGTTTCCCCATGCGCTGGTATCGGGCGGCTGAGGCCTTCATGGGCCTGGTCCTTGCCTCGGCGAGCGCCGGGGTCGTGGCGCAGGTACGCGCGCCCGACGCGGGCCTGCAGGTGATACGCGGTGGCGGTGCGGGAGTATTTGCCATCCAGCGGCATGAGACCACCATCGGCGAATTCCGGCGTTTCGTGCAGGCCGGCGGCCTGCAGACGCAGGCCGAAAAGCGCGGCGGCGGGCAGACCTATGAAGGCGGCTGGCAACAGCGCCAGGGGTGGGTTTGGCACGCGCCCTATGGCACACCCGGCGCAGACGATGAGCCGGCGACCCATGTCACCTTCGACGAGGCCCGGGCCTACTGCCGCTGGGCTGGCATGCGCCTGCCCACCGAGGCACAGTGGCGCGAGGCCGCCTACACCGAGCGACGCGCTGCGCCGGCGGCGCCGTTCGTTTCCGGGCGCAGTTATCCCTATCCGACCGGTGAACGGCCGCAGGGTGCGCAGTGCCTGGCGGAGTGCGGCGAGACACCCCGTGCGGTGCCGCACGCCGTCACATCACGGGGCCGGGGCCACGCGCCGGTGGGGGCCCATCTGGCCGGCGTCAACGGCCTGTTCGACATGGGCGCCAATGTCTGGGAGTGGGCAGACGGCGGCCCGGGCAACGAGCAGCCCACCCTGGGCGGGTCGTGGTGGTACGGGGCTGGCGCCATGCACCGCGACCACCGCGCGACCAAGCCGGCGGACACTGCCGTCATCTACATCGGTTTTCGGTGCGTGAAGCCGTTGGCGGATTGAGTGGTGAACTTGTGCAGCCGGCGCCGGTCCATCTGCGCATGACATCTCCCACCCGTTCGCGCTGGCTGCGCTGGCCGGCCGCGTTGGCCGGCCTGGTGCTGCTGCTCCTTCTCGGGCCGCTGGGCGTGATGGCCTTTGGCGACATCGACCTGCAGACGCCCTGGCACCAGACGCTCCGCGGCGCCACCGGGCAGGCGCCGCAACCGGCCCTGGTGCAGGAGGCCGTGGTGCATGTCTATGGCGCGCGTACCGTGCGCTGGCGCGATGCCTTCGGCATCCATCCCTGGATCGCCGTCAAGCGCACCGGCGCAGACCACTACACCACCTACCAGGTCATCGGCTGGCGGGCCTACCGCGGCGGCGATGCCCTGGTGGCGTCCGACACCACCGACCCCGACACCCGCTGGTTCGGTGCCGAGCCGCAGTTGCTGGCTGCCCACCGCGGCCCGGGTGTCGAGGCCCTGATCGACCGCATCGAGGCGGCCGTGGCGCGTTACCCGTGGGGAGGCACCTACCACCTCTGGCCCGGGCCGAACAGCAATACCTTTGTCGCATTCGTGGCCCGGGAGGTGCCCGAACTGGGGCTGGACCTGCCACCGACTGCCATCGGCAAGGATTACCTGGGCCCCACCAGGTTTTTCGGTCCGGCGCCCAGCGGCAGCGGCTGGCAGGCTTCACTGTGGGGCCTGCTGGGGGTGACCATCGCGCGCGAGGAGGGCATCGAGCTGAACCTGCTGGGGCTGGGCTTCGGTGTGGACGTCAATGACCTGCGGCTGCGCTTGCCGGGCCTTGGAAACTGGCCCGCAGGCCATGTGCGCGCCACAGGCGACACACCGCCCCGCTAAGGCATGGCGCGGTTCAGTCCCTGCGACTTGATCCGGACCGGCAGCAGCGACTGGTCCGGCGTGTTGGAGCCGGTGCCCAGGCTGTACTGGCGGTTGTCGCCCCAGCAGAACACCTCGTTGGTGGTGCTGCGTGCGCACTTGCCCAGGCTGGCATTCGACATGGCCGCAATACCCACCCCGCCAGGCACGCTCACGGCCGCCGGTATTGTCTGTGCCGAGAACAGTGCGCCGCTGCTGCCATTGCCGAGCGAGCCGCGGTCGGCATACCCCCAGCACAGGGTGCTGCCGCCCAGCGTGATGCCGCACATCGTCTCGCCCGGCCAGACCGTGCGGAAGCGGTGCACGGGCACTTCGCTGGGGGCGCGGTAGTCTTCCCCGAACGTGCCGATGTTGACCGTTCCGTTGCCCATCTGCCCGTAGTCGTTGTCGCCCCAGCACCAGGCCGAGCCATCGACCTTGAGGCCGCACATGTTCGACCCGGTTCCGCCACCCACCAGTGCACCGGCGCGCGGGTCGACCGTCAGGTTGCGTGCGACTGGTGTGTTGCTCAGGTCGAAGCCGCCCAGCTGCCCTGCAGCCACGCCGCCGTGTTCATTGCTGCCCCAGCAGTCGACCTGGCCATCGGTGCGGGCGGCGCACGCATACACGCCCACGGCCGCGACAGCCACATAGCGGTGGATGGACAACACAGGCGCGGGGACGTTGCCGGACTCGAAGTTGCCGCGCCCGAGCTGCCCGCGGGTGTTGTCACCCCAGCAGTAGACACGCCCGGCTGCACCGGGGTCGGGCGAGTTGACCGCGCCGATGCCGCAGACAAACCAGGCGCCGCCGGCCAGTTGGTCGAGCACCACGCCGGTGGGCACCTGGATGCGGACCCACTGGTTCAGCGGTGGACTCAGCTGCCCCGACAGCCCGGTGGCCAAGGGGTCACCGATGCACCAGACATCGGTCGTGTCGCGGCCGCAGACCCAGCCCGTGCCGTACCCGCCGACGATGCCGGTCAACGCGCGCTCCGGCAGTCGTGTGGGCTCTGCAAAGGTGGTGCTGGAGCCCGGCACCGTGAGGCCGGTTCCGGCTGCGAGATCGCCCTGGTCGCCCCAGCACCAGACATTGCCGGCCAGTGACTCCCGGGCACACTGACCGGAAATCTCGGAGAACGCCAGCGCCGAAGGGTAGCCCGGGCCGAAATAGGAGAAGCTGCTGACCGTGGCGACCAGCACATTCCCATCGATGGTCGTGCCAGGAACCTCGGCAAAGCTGCCCCCCGGTGCCGCCTGGTACAGCCGGGCGGTCGTGCCTGGGGGGAGCAGTGCAGGATCGAAGGGCACCCGTACCGTCACGGGGACGGCGAACAGGGCGCCGTGCGGAAAGAACTCGTACACCGCGCCGGCACTGGCAAAACCAGCGGGTGGAAAAGGCGGGGTGCTGGTGGCAACCAGCTGGATGGAGATCGTGCTGGCACTGGCCAGGGCGCCGGCCGGGAAGATGGCCTGTGCACCCGTGCCGGTGCTGACGGTGCCGCCCGCCGGGCCGATGCTCGCCGATGCCGTGGTGGGGGTGCTGACGTCCGTGCCGCCGCCGCCACAGGCCGCGAGGGTGGCGATCAGTGCGGCTGCCAGAAACCCATGCCATCGCATGCACAACGCCTGCCACGGACCCTTGCTTCGCAAGGCCGCGGGTGCTGGTTCGATGGACGGGTGAGCCTGGATGAAGCAGCGCATGGGATCCCTCTGAAGCAGGCTGACGGCCATGCGTCTGCCCTTATGCAGCGAGTGTGCGGCGCGTCCATGCGCTGGAGGATGTTTTGCGTCAATGATGACGCCGATGCGCCGCCGATGGCTTGACCGGCGTCTGACAAGGGTCCTTCCGGCGCGGGAGGGACCTCGGTGGGCTTACTCCGCCTTGATGCCTGCCGTGCGGATCACCTGCGTCCAGCGGTCCATTTCCTTCGCCACGAACTCGGTGTAGGCCTTGATGCCTTGCGGCGGGATCACAAAACCCTGCGAATCCATGCGCTGGCGGATGGCCGGTTGCGCCATCACCTGCTTCATCGCGGATTCCAGTTTCTCGACGATGGCTGGTGGCGTGCCCTTGGGCACCGACAGGCCGGACCAGCTCAGCGCCTCGAAACCGGGGTAGCCCAGTTCGGCGACCGTCGGCACATCGGGGTAGAGTGGATTGCGCGTGGCGCTGGACACCGCCAGCGGGCGCAGCTTGCCGGCCTTGATGTGCTGCAGCGCGACGTCCTGGTTGATGAACATCAGCGGGATCTCGTTGGCCAGGATGGAGGTCATCATCGGGCCGCCGCCGCGGTAGGGAATGCCGGTCATGAAGATGCCGGCCGTCTGCTTGAACAGTTCCATGGCCATGTGGCCGGAGGCCGCGTGCGTGAAGCCATAGTCCACCTTGCCAGGATTCTTCTTGGCAAACTCGACCAGTTCCTTCAGGGTCTTGAACGGGCGCTCGGTGTTGACCACCAGCACGTTCGGCCCGTGGTGGATCTGGCTGATATGGATGAAGTCTGTCTTGGAGTTGTACTTCAGCGCAGGGTCCAGGCCATGGGCCACCGCGTTCTGCCCCACGCCGGTCTGGATGATCGTGTAGCCGTCGGGCGCAGCACGTGCCGCCCTGTCTGTGCCGACGACACCGCCGGCGCCGCCCACGTTCTCGATCAGCACCGGCTGCCCCAGCACTTTCGCCAGTGGCTCGGCCACCATGCGGGCCATCACGTCACTGGTGCCGCCGGGCGGGAAGGCGACGATGAGCTTGATCGGCTTGCTGGGATAGTCGGCCTGGGCCAGGGCCGGCAGGCTGTGCAGCGACGCGGTGGCAGCCAGGATGGCAGAGGTCAGGAGATGGCGGCGATGGAGCATGGGGGCCTTTCGAGGGTGAAGCCCATTCTTGGTCTGCCCTGGCAACCGCGCATTGGTAGTTGCCCTGACACCTCGGCACCGCCTGGCGCAGGAGCTGGCGGTTCACATGATCGCGGGCAGGTCAGTGGCCGGGCTGCGCGCGCGCGCGGCGGCCTGATCAGCCGGCAGGTCCTGCGGCCACAGCTTTGCCACGAAACGCTGGCCATTCACGCCGCTGTCGGCCCTGGTCATCAGCCACAGGAGTGGCGCCCGCATCAGCGAGGGAGCCAGCAGCTGTCCGTCGGCACCGCGCCGGTCACTTCCACTGCCGGGCAGCAGCGCCGTGTCGGTGGCGCCACCCGGCAGCAGCACGTTTGTCGTGACGCCGGTGCCCTGCAGGTCCCTGGACCAGATCACGCTCATGGCTTCCAGCGCGGCCTTGCTCGGGCCGTACGGGCAGTAGCCGGTGCGCACCATCGTGACCTGGCTGGTGGAGATGTTCACCACCCGGCCGAAGCCCTGCGCCACCATCGCCGGCACACAGGCGCGCGCCATCAGAAACGCGCCCTGCACATTGGCCTCGACGATGTTGCGAAAGCCCTGAGGGTCGGCCTGCCAGAACAGCGCCGGCTTGCGGTTGAACTCCTCGCTGATCTCGCGCATGCCGCGCCCGGCGTTGTTCACCAGCCCGTCGATGCGGCCGAAGGTGGCGATGCACTGGGCCGCGACGGCCTGGCAATCGGCCCACTGCGCGACGTCGGCCAGGCGCCACGCGGAGACAGGCGCGACGCGGCCCTGGTTCCACCGCACACAGGCGGCTTCGAGCTCATCGGGTGCCCGGGCGCCGGTAACCAGCACCCGGTGGCCGGCCTGCACCAGCGCGTCGGCCATCTCCCAGCCCAGGCCGCGCCCGCCCCCGGTGATGATCACGTTGCGGGTGGTGGGGGTCGGGGACATGCGGACAGTCTCTTCGGTTCAGAGCAGGGGAAATGTCGCCAGCGCCTGCTGCGCGATCATGGCCCGTGGCCGGGTGCTCATGATGTGTGCCTGCAGCCGCAGGCGGCCCAGCGTCGGGTCGCGGGCGCGAAGCGCCTCGATGATGTCCCAGTGCTGGGCATTCGAGCGCCGCACCGACACCTCGCCGGGCCAGATGTGCTGCTTCATCGTGACCAGCGGCAATTCCAGCAGCGCGGTGGACATGGACTGCAGGCGCCTGGAGCCGCTGGCGCGCAGGATGGCAGTGTGGAAACGCGTGTTGCAGCGCTGGAAGCTGGAGAGCAGGGCCGCCTCGGGCTGGTCCGTCTGCAACAGCAGCTGGTCGATCTCGGTGGCGATCGCGCTGAGGGCGTCCAGATCGGCCTGCGTGGCATGGATGGCGGCGAGGGCGGTTGCATGCCCCTCCAGCATGGCGCGCAGCTGGAAGATCTCGTCGATCTCGGCGCTTTCGAGTTCGGCCACGAAGGTGCCCCGGCTGGATTCGATATGCACCAGACCCTCGCCCGCCAGGCGACGCAGGCTGTCACGCACGGAGGTGCGTGACACCCCGACACGCTGCGCCAGCTCCTCCTCCAGCATGCGCTGGCCCGGCGCATAGACACCGTCCAGGATCAGCTGGCGGATCGTGTCGTAGGCGATGCTGCTGGCGCGTGTCATGGCAGTCGAATGGGCTGAAATGTGTACAACTCTGGTTGACGGATATCAAGTGTTCCACGCTGCTTCGGCGAAATCACGCCATTTCCGGGGTCTTTGGGGTAATTTTGCGCGCGATTTCTTGATTTTTCTCAAGTTGATGTGCAGCATATCTGCAAATTGTGTACATTGACACAACTTTTGAGGTGGAAATGAAAACTCCGCATGTGGTGATTGCCGGCGCCGGTCCGGTGGGGTTGGTCAGTGCGCTGGTCTTGGGCAGTGCGGGTGTCCGTGTGACGGTGCTGGAGGGTGCCGCCGACCTGAGCATGGACTTGCGGGCATCGACCTTCCACCCGCCCACGCTCGACATGCTCGCGCACTACGGGCTGACCGACGCCCTGGTGCCGCAGGGCCTGGTCGCGCGCTACACCCAGCAGCGCGACCGCACCGAGGGGGTCGTGGCTGAATTCGACATGCAGCTGCTCGCGGGCGACACCGGCTTTCCGTTCCGCCTGCAGTGCGAGCAATGGAAGCTGACGCAGCTGATCAAGGCGAAACTCGACAAGCTGCCCGATGTCCGGGTGCTGTTCTCCAGCCGGGTCGAGTCCGTGGCGCAGACCGCCGACGCCGTCCAGGTGCAGGCGCTGACCGATGGCCAGGTCCACCGCATCGAGGCCGATTACCTGATCGGCGCCGACGGCGCATCGAGTGCGGTGCGCAAGAGCCTGGGCATCGAGTTCGAGGGATTCACCTACCCGGAGCGCTTCCTGGTGATCTCCACCACCTTCGAGTACGCCGACCATCTGCCGCATCTGTCCTACGTGAACTACTGCTCCGACCCGAAGGAGTGGTGCGTGCTGCTGCGGGTGCCGGCGCTGTGGCGCGTGTTGTTCCCGACCCGGCCGGATGAAACCGACGAAGAGGTGCTGGCCGACGCGTCGGTGCAGGCCCGGCTGCAGAACCTGCTGCCGCAGCCCGCGCCCTACGAAACTGCGCACCGCACCCTGTACAAGGTGCACCAGCGGGTGGCGCAGACCTTCCGCAAGCACCGCGCGTTCCTGGCTGGCGACGCCGCACACATCAACAATCCGCTGGGCGGCATGGGCATGAACGGCGGCGTGCATGACGCGATGAACCTGTGCCAGAAGCTGCTGGGCGTGGTGCAGCAGGGCCACAGCCCCGAGGTGCTGGACCGGTATGAGCGCCAGCGCCGCACCATCGCCATCGAATACATCAATGCCAGCACCGCGCGCAACAAGAAGGAAATCGAGGAGCGCGACCCTGTGCGGCGCAAAAAAACCCAGGACGAATTGCGCGCCATTGCCGCCGACCCGGCCGCAGCCAGGGCCTACCTGCGCAAGACATCGATGATCGACGCGCTGGTGCGGGCCGAGGCGATCGCATGAAGCAGCAGGGGCGCGCCATGCTCAGCGGCGCGCAGCGCCGGGCCCAGCTGCGCAGCCGCATCGGCAAGGGTCGGCTGGTGGTGGCGCCGGGCGTGTTCGAGATGATCTCGGCCACCGTGGCCGACCGCATGGGATTCGATGCGCTCTACATGACCGGCTACGGCACGGTGGCGTCTTACCTGGGACTGCCGGATGCGGGCCTGGCCAGTTATGCGGACATGGTGAACCGGGTGCAGCAGTTCGCCAGCATCACGACCACACCGATGATCTGCGATGCCGACACCGGGTACGGCGGCCTGCTCAACGTGATGCACACCGTGCGCGGGTATGAGGCTGCCGGTGCCTGCGCCATCCAGATCGAGGACCAGGAATTTCCGAAGAAATGCGGCCACATGCTGGGCCGCCGGGTCATCCCTGCCGAGCTGATGGCCGACAAGATCCGCGTGGCGGTCGAAACCCGCAGCGACCCCAACCTGCTGATCATCGCCCGCACCGATGCGCGCACCACGCTGGGCCTGGACGAGGCCTTGCGCCGCGCCGAAAAGTATGCCCGCGCCGGCGCCGACCTGCTCTTCGTGGAGAGCCCGGAGTCGGTCGAGGAGATGCACACGATTGGCAAGACCTTCGACCTTCCGCTGGTGGCGAACATGGTGGAGGGCGGCCGCACGCCGGTGCTGACCCGTGACGAGCTGCAGTCGCTGGGTTATGGCCTGGCCATCTTCTCGGCGACGGCGTTCCTGGCCGCGGGTGCCGCCTTCGAGCGTGTGTACCAGACCATCCAGTCACAAGGCTCCACGGCCGGTTCGACCGTGCCGCTGTACCCGTTTGACCAATTTTCCAACCTCATGGGCTTTGACTGGGTTTCCAGCTTCGACCAGGCCCATGCCCAGAAGGACTGACATGGACAAGCACCAGATCTACCAGCACCAGGGCATGGGCGGCACCTCGGGCATCGGCCAGCGTTGCGGCCTGGTGCTGGTCGACTTCGTGAACGGGTTCGTCGATGTCGACCAGCTGGGCGGCCCGCACATCGAGCAGGCTGCCCAGGCGACCCGGCCGCTGCTGGACTGGTTTCGCCGCCAGCAGCTGCCGATCGTGCACACCCGCGTGGTGTTCGAGGAGGACGGCTCCAACCACAACGTGTTCGCGCTGCGGGTCAAGCCGCTGCAGAAGCTCACCGAACATGCGCCCGGCTCGCAGATCGTGCCGGTGCTCACGCCGCTGCCCGGCGAGTGGGTGATCCGCAAGCAGTCGGCCTCGGCCTTCTTCGAGACCGGCCTGACCGGCTGGCTGCATCTGCGCGGTGTCGACACCGCCGTGATCGTCGGCTGCACCACCAGCGGCTGCGTGCGGGCCACGGTGGTCGATGCCATGCAGAACAACTTCCGCACGGTGGTCATCAGCGACTGCGTGGGTGACCGCGCGATGGAGCCGCACGAGGCCAACCTGTTCGACATGCAGCAGAAATATGCGGACGTGGTGAGCCGCGACACCTTCCTGCAACAACTCGACGCAAGGCAGACACCATGACCGACCACCTGGGCTATCGCAGGAAGCTGGGCGCCCTGGGCCCATCGACCAACACCATCGTGCAGCCGGACTTCGACGACCTGCGGCCGGTGGGCGTGACCAACCACTACAGCCGCATCGCGATACCGAACAATCCGGTGACCGACGACGCGAGCTTCCTGCGGCTGGTGGAGAGCATCAACGCCGCCACGCTGGAGGCTGTCGATGTGCTGCGCAGCTGCGACATGGACTACATGGTCATGGGCATGTCGGCGGCGACCTTCTGGAACGGGCGCGATGGGGCTGCGGCCTACCTGAAGAATATGCAGGCGCGCGCGCAGGTGGGGGTGTCCTGCGGCTCCTTCGCGACAGAGGCGGCGCTCAATGTCTACAAGGCCAGGCGCATCGCCTTCCTGTCCCCCTACTTCGAGGTGGCCAACGCGCAGGTGCGCCGCTTCTACCAGGACTGCGGCTTCACCGTCGTGCGTGATGTGTGCCTGCAGCGCCCGAGCCCGGTGCAGATCGCCCACACCACCGACGCGATGTGCCGCCAGGCCATCCGCGAACTCGACGGCGACGACGTGGATGCGATCGTGCAGGTCGGCACCAACCTGTCGATGATCCGGCTCGCGGCCGCTGCCGAGCTGTTCCTGGGCAAACCGGTGATCGCCATCAACACCGCCACCTACTGGCATGCCCTGCGCGCCTGCGGCATCCACGACAAGAAGGCCGGCTTCGGCTCGCTGCTCGAACTGCACTGATCATTCCACCGCCTCCCAACTGAAAGGTCCCACCATGTACCGTCGACATTTTCTGGGCGCTGCCACCGCCTGCCTCTGGGGCACCAGCGCCCTGACTGCCAGCGCCCAGCAGCAGTTCCCCAACAAGCCCCTGCGGATCATCGTGCCCGCGACAGCGGGTACCAGCGACGTGCTCTCGCGAGCGCTGGGGCCGCGCTTGTCCGCAGTGCTGGGGCAGCCGGTGCTGATCGAGCAGAAGCCGGGGGCCGGCACGAACATCGGCAACGACTTCGTGGCCAAGTCGGCGCCGGATGGTCACACGATGCTGATCAACGGTCTGCCGCTGGTGACCAACGAGGCGCTGTACGGCCAGCTGCCCTACAACACCATGCGCGACCTGACGCCGGTGATCGAGGTGGCCGAGGTCGCCAACGTGATCACGGTGCACCCGTCGCTGCCGGTCAACTCGCTGCGCGAGCTGGTGCAGATGGCCAAGAACGAGCCCAACCGGCTGAACCACGGCACACCCGGTGCTGGCAGCTCGGGCCATCTGTCGGCCGAATTGCTGGCCGTGAAGACGGGCGGCAAGTTCACCCATGTGCCCTACCAGGGCAATGCCCAGGCCACCAACGACCACCTGAGCGGTGTGTTGCAGGTCGGTTTCGTGAATCTGCCGGTAGGCCTGCAGTTCGTCAAGGCCGGCCGCCTGAAGGCGCTGGCGGTGACGAGTGCCAAGCGCAACCCCCTCCTGCCCGACGTGCCCACGGTGGCCGAAGCGCTGAACATTCCCGACTACGAGCTGTCGGGCTGGTTCGGCATCCTGGTGGCCAGCAAGACGCCGCCGGAGATCGTGGCCAAGCTCAACCTGGAGATCGGCAAGATCCTGCAGGACCCGGGCTTCATCGAGATCGTGAAGGCGGCTGGCGCCGATGTACTGGGTGGCACCTCGGCCCAGTTCGAGGCCCGCATGCGCCGCGATGCAGTGCGGCTGGGAGAGGTGATCCGGATTTCGGGGGCGAAGGCGAACTGATGCGCTGATCAGCCGGCGGCAGCACGCGCGTGCCGCCGGGTGGGAGTGTGTGGAGCGGGTGAAGGGAATCGAACCCTCGTATGAAGCTTGGGAAGCTGCCGTTCTACCATTGAACTACACCCGCATTTTCTGACCTGTTGATCAGCTTGGCATTTTGCCTTCATGCCGTTGTATTTGCTCAGTACTTTCAGATATCGAAGCAAATCGTCGCCGTTTCTGAACTCGCCTTGTTGGCGTAGGTTCCGGTGTGGCTTGAACCTGTCGAACTTCTGTACTGCGCCCCAATCAACAGGCGGAGTATAGACACTCCAGGGTACGGCGGCGCCGACCACGGCGGCCGGGTAATTCAATAGTCGAAGTGCTCACGTGCTCACGATGAACTTACCCGGACACGGGCATCCCTGCTCCCCGACAATCTTTCCAGATGGGATCACAGGCCGCATAGGTATCGCTCGCCCGGATTGGCGAGCGCAATGTTGGGGAAGCCGCCACGCATCCCCAACCCGCGGCCAATGTGTGTCTGGCACGAACTTGAATGATCCAAGTTGGTTTGACATTCTGTAATCGAGCGATTACATTCGAAGCGTGGTCACGATCAAGCCGCTTCCCGGATTCACGGCCTGGCTTGATGGTCTGGCCGATGCCACGGTGCGTGGCGTGGTCGTGGCCAGGATCAAGAGGTTGGAGCTTGGTCTCTCGGGGGACGTAGAGCCAGTCGGCGATGGCGTGTCGGAGCTTCGCATACACATCGGCGCGGGCTGGCGGGTGTATTTCACGCAACGCGGCAAGCAACTGATTGTCTTGCTGGTGGGCGGCTCCAAACGTACACAAAAGAGAGACATCAAACGGGCCAAGGAGCTTGCGGCATTGTTGGATTGATTGGAAGCAGACATGAACAAACGCATCAGAGTCGACGAACTGCCGGAGTTCGATGCCGCCCCGTATCTTGATAGCGAGGCGTCGATCGCGGCCTATCTGACCGATATCCTTCAAGCGAAGGATGCTGCCTTGCTGGCGGCTGCGCTTGGTGACATTGCCCGTGCACGCGGGATGACTGAAATCGCCAAATCGGCTGGCATCACCCGTGAAGCACTTTACAAGGCGCTGCGGCCGGGAAGCGCTCCGCGGTTCGACACGGTCAATCGTGTTTGCGAAGCGCTTGGCGTTCGACTGGTCGCGCAGCCCATACACGTCTAGCGATCCGGCGATCGTCTATTCCGGTGTGACCTCGGAGGTCCGGCGCACCGCCGTCGGGCGCTGCCCGGGCGCCCCCGCGCTCAACGCACCTGCAACGGCAGCGCCGTCTTGTAGCGCACCTGCTTGAGCGCAAAGCTGGAGCGGATCTTCTCGACCTGTGCAATCGGCGAGAGCTGTTCCAGGATGAAGCTCTCCAGCGCCGGCATGTCGGGCACGGCGACCCGCAACAGGTAGTCTGCGTCTCCTGTCATGAGGTAACACTCCATCACCTCGTCGCGGATGGTGATGCGCTCCTCGAACTCCTGCAGCGCCTGCCGGTTCTGCTGCTTGAGACTGATCGAGATGAAGACGTTCAGGTGCAGCCCGAGTTGCTTGGCGTCGAGCAATGCCACGTACTGCCGGATCAACCCGCGTGCTTCCAGTGCCCGCACCCGAGCCAGGCAGGGCGAGGGCGACAGATGCACCCTGCGGGCCAGCTCCACGTTGGACAGCCTGGCATCCGCCTGGAGTTGTTCAAGAATCTTCAGATCGGTCGCGTCGAGGTCGTTCGTGCTGTGGTTCATGGCTTCCGCAGAATTTTATGTGTTTGGAGGGGGCATTTTCGGCGCAGATCAACAGCACCTGCCGCTGCTTGCTCCCTACAGTCGGGAGCTTTCGCACTCCCCCCAGCCATGAACGCGACCCGCCCGCAGAGCCATTTCACCCAGCCGGCCCCGGCCGATGCGGACCCTTCCGAAACCCAGGAGTGGCGCGACGCCTTGTTGTCGCTGGCCGCCAGCGGCGGGCCGCAGCGCGTACGGCAGATCCTGGACGAACTGGCCCGGCTGGCACGCACGCAGCGCATGGGCTGGCAGCCTGATCTCAACACGCCCTACATCAACACCATTGCGGTGGAGGACCAGCCCCCGTTCCCGGGCGACCTCGCGGTGGAGGAGCGGCTGGCCTCGCTGATGCGCTGGAACGCCCTGGCCATGGTCGTGCGCGCGAACCAGGCCTATGGTGAACTCGGAGGCCACATCGCCAGTTATGCCAGCGCAGCGGATCTGTTCGAGACCGGCTTCCACCATTTCTTCCATGCGCGCAGCCCGACCCACGGCGGCGATCTGGTGTTCTTCCAGCCGCACAGCGCCCCGGGCGTGTATGCCCGCGCCTTTCTCGAAGGACGCCTGAGCGAAGCCGACCTGCTGCATTACCGCCGCGAGATCGCTGCGCCGGCGCAGGGCGCACGCGGGCTCTCCAGCTACCCGCATCCCTGGCTGATGCCCGACTTCTGGCAGTTTCCCACCGGCTCGATGGGCATCGGCCCGATCAGCGCGATCTACCACGCGCGTTTCATGCGTTACCTCACGCATCGCCAGCTGCTGGACTGCGAAGGCCGCAGGGTCTGGGGCGTGTTCGGCGATGGCGAGATGGACGAGCCCGAGAGCATGAGCGCGTTGACGCTGGCCGCGCGCGAGCGGCTCGACAACCTGGTCTGGGTGGTCAACTGCAACCTGCAGCGGCTGGACGGCCCGGTGCGGGGCAACGGCCGCATCATCGACGAGCTGGAGAAGCTGTTTGCCGGCGCGGGCTGGAACGTCATCAAGCTGGTCTGGGGCAGCGACTGGGACGGGCTCTTCGCCCGCGACACTACCGGTGCGCTGGTGCGTGCCTTCGCGCAGACGGTCGACGGCCAGATGCAGACCTTCGCCGCCAAGGACGGCCGCTTCAACCGCGACAACTTCTTCGGACAAAGCCCCGAACTCGCGGCACTGGCCCAGGGCATGACCGATGACCAGATCGACCGGCTGAAGCGCGGCGGCCATGACCTGGTGAAGATCCACGCCGCCTACGCAGCCGCTGCGGCCCACCAGGGCCAGCCCACCGTGATCCTGGCGCAGACCAAGAAGGGCTACGGCATGGGGGCCGCCGGTCAGGGCCGCATGACCACGCACAGCCAGAAGACGTTCGACGAGACGGATCTGATCGCATTCCGCAACCGCTTCGACCTGCCTCTGACCGATGCGCAGGCCAGGAGCCTGGCGTTTTTTAAGCCGGCCGAGGACAGTGTCGAGATGCGGTATCTGCGCGAGCACCGGGAGGCACTGGGCGGTGCCATGCCCCGGCGCGAGACCGCGTGCGCCGTGGTCCCGGTGCCGGCCATCGACACCTACGCCCGCTTCGCGCTCGCGGCCAACGGCAAGGCGATGAGCACCACCATGGCCTTCGTCCGCATGCTCGGCACCCTGCTCAAGGACCAGGCACTGGGCCCGCGCATCGTGCCCATCGTCGCCGACGAAGCGCGCACCTTCGGCATGGCCAACCTGTTCAAGCAGGTGGGCATCTACAGCAGTGTTGGTCAGCGTTATTCGCCGGAGGACATCGGCTCGGTACTGTCCTACCGCGAGGCGCTTGACGGCCAGATCCTCGAGGAAGGCATCAGCGAGGCCGGCGCCATCGCCAGCTGGACGGCCGCCGCAACCAGCTACAGCGTGCATGGGCTGGCGATGCTGCCCTTCTACATCTACTACTCGATGTTCGGTTTCCAGCGCGTCGGCGACGCGATCTGGGCCGCTGCCGACCAGCGCGCGCGCGGCTTTCTGCTCGGCGCCACCTCCGGCCGCACGACGCTCGGCGGCGAAGGCCTGCAGCACCAGGACGGCAGCAGCCACCTGGTGGCAGCCACCATTCCCAACTGCAAGGCCTTCGACCCTGCGTTTGCCGGCGAGCTGGCCGTGATCATCGACGCGGGCATGCGCGAGATGCTCGTCGAGCAGCAGGACGTGTTCTATTACGTCACGCTCATGAACGAGAGTTATGCCCATCCGGACCTTGCAGACGGTGTCGCAGGCGATGTCCTGCGGGGCGGCTACCACTTCGGTCGCTACGGGCCGCAGGACGGCCCGCGCATCACCCTGCTGGGATCGGGGGCGATCCTGACGGAGGTTCTACGCGCGGCGGAACAAATGGCAGGGCAGGGGGTGGCGGCAGATGTCTTCAGCATCACCAGCTGGAGCGAACTGGCCCGTGACGGTCTGGCGCAGCAGGCCCGTGGCACCGACCCGTACTTCACCCGGTTGCTGGGTGCCGGCGCCGGCCCGATCGTGGCCGTCACCGACTACGTGCGCGCAGTGCCGGAGTCGGTGCGCGCCTTCGTTCCGGCAGGCCGGCACTTCAGCACGCTGGGGACCGACGGTTTCGGCCGCAGCGACACCCGCGCAGCCCTGCGGGCATTCTTTCAGGTGGACGCCAACAGCATCGTGGACCGGGCGATGGCCGCCTTGCGGAGCTGAGCAGGCCTTGCGCTCGACAGGCGCACAATGCATCCGACCGTCCGCCAGGAGAGACTGCCATGACCGTTTGCCCCATCGCCGTTGTCGCCGGTTGCGCGAAATGCCCTGCGTTCAGGATCTGCCCGCTCAAGGGCGTGCTGGGGGACCAGAAGGCGCCACCGGCGCAACCCCCGGGTGGCAGGGCCCGCAAGCCAGCAGGCAAGTAGCCTGGCGCCTACTTCAGGACATCCCCCAGGCACAGGAACTTGATCTCGACGTAATCGTCCATGCCATGGTGCGAGCCTTCGCGCCCCAGTCCGGACTGCTTGACGCCACCAAAGGGCACATGCTCCGTGGCCAGGATGCCCACATTGATGCCCACCATGCCGTATTCCAGTGCCTCGCTGACGCGGAAGATGCGGCCCACATCGCGGCTGTAGAAATAACTCGCCAGGCCGAACTCGGTGTTGTTGGCGGCGGCTATGGCTTCCTGTTCGGTGGTGAAGCGGAAAACCGGCGCGAAGGGGCCGAACGTTTCTTCCTTGGCGCACAACATGTCGGCCGTGGCGCCAGCCACCACGGTCGGCTCGAAGAACTGGCCCTGCAGCGCATTGCCGCCGGCGGTGATGGTGGCTCCCTTGGCCAGTGCGTCGGCCACATGGCGCTTGACCTTGTCCACCGCCGCGTCCTCGATCAGCGGGCCCTGGACCACACCGTCCTCGAAGCCGTTGCCGACCTTCAGGGCCTTCACCTTGGCACTGAACCTGGCCACGAAGGCGTCATAGATGCCGTCCTGCACGTAGAAGCGGTTGGCGCAGACGCAGGTCTGCCCGGCGTTGCGGTACTTGCTGGCCATCGCTCCTTCCACGGCCGAGTCCACGTCGGCGTCGTCGAACACGATGAAGGGCGCATTGCCACCGAGTTCGAGCGACATCTTCTTGACGGTGGGTGCCGACTGCGCCATCAGGATGCGCCCGACCTCGGTGGAGCCGGTGAAGCTGATGTGGCGCACGATGTCACTGGCGCACAGCACCTTGCCCACCGAGACCGAGCGCGCGCTGTCGGCGGTGAGCATGTTCAGCACGCCTGCCGGTATGCCGGCGCGCAAGGCCAGTTCGGCGGCCGCCAGTGCGGTCAGCGGCGTCAGCTCGGCCGGCTTGATGATGACGGTGCAGCCGGCCGCCAGGGCCGGAGCCACCTTGCGGGTGATCATGGCCAGGGGGAAGTTCCAGGGCGTTATCGCGGCGCACACGCCGATGGGCTGCTTGACCACCATCAGCCGGCGGTTGTTGTCGAAGGTGGGCAGGGTCTCGCCCCTGACGCGCTTGGCCTCCTCCGCAAACCATTCGACGAAACTCGCGCCGTAGGCCACTTCGCCCTTGGCTTCTGCAAACGGCTTGCCCTGCTCGGCGGTCATGATGCGCGCCAGGTCTTCCTGGTTGGCCATGAGCAGGTCGAACCACTTGCGCATCAGGATGCTGCGTTCCTTGGCGGTCTTGCCGCGCCACAGGGGCCATGCCGCGTTGGCGGCGTCGATGGCAGCCAGTGCGTCGGCGTCACCCAGGTTGGCTACATCGGCCAGCTTGTGGCCGTTCGACGGGTCCAGCACATCGAAGCGGCTGCTGCCGGGCACCCACTGGCCGTTGATCAGGGCGTCGGTCTTGAGCAGGGTCGGGTCGCGCAGCAGCGACAGCGGGGAGGTCTTCGTGTCCATGGCGTTTTCCTTGTCGGGCGGATTCGGAGGGCGGGTGGATTATCCCGCCACCGCATCCCGGGGCGTGTCGAAAAAGCGGGTCTTGAGGTCGCACTGGCTTTCGTCGATGGAGCCCTGGCGCAGCGCGGGCGGGTCGTCTTTGGTGTGCGGGTGCCGCTAAAATCGCCCGGTTGTCCCGCGCCTTGTGGCCGCTCCGGGCCGTTGCGGGCGGCCTCTGGCACCGTTGCCGGCGCCGGTTCCTCTACCGCCTGAAACTTCATGAACCATCCTGCCATCACCGTCGCCGACATCCGCACCATCTTCCTGGACTTCTTCGCGTCCAAGGGCCACACCGTGGTGGCCTCCAGCCCTCTGGTGCCGGGCAACGACCCCACGCTGATGTTCACCAACTCCGGCATGGTGCAGTTCAAGGATGTGTTCCTGGGCACCGACAAACGTTCCTACGTGCGTGCCGCCTCGGTGCAGGCCTGCCTGCGCGCAGGCGGCAAGCACAACGACCTGGAGAACGTCGGCTACACCGCGCGCCACCACACCTTCTTCGAGATGCTGGGCAACTGGAGCTTTGGCGACTACTTCAAGCGCGACAGCCTGAAATGGGCCTGGGAGCTGCTGACGCAGGTCTACAAGCTGCCGGCCGACAAGCTCTGGGCCACGGTCTACATCGACGACGACGAGGCCTACGACATCTGGACGAAAGAGATTGGCCTGCCGCCCGAGCGGGTGGTGCGCATCGGCGACAACAAGGGCGCCAAGTACGCCTCCGACAACTTCTGGATGATGGCCGACACCGGCCCCTGCGGCCCCTGCAGCGAGATCTTCTACGACCACGGCCCCGAGGTCGCCGGTGGCCCGCCCGGCTCGCCGGATGCCGATGGCGACCGCTACATCGAAATCTGGAACAACGTGTTCATGCAGTTCGACATGCAGCCCGATGGCTCGGTGAAGCCGCTGCCGGCGCCCTGCGTGGACACCGGCATGGGTCTGGAGCGCCTGGCCGCGATCCTGCAGCATGTGCACAGCAACTACCAGATCGACCTGTTCGACGCGTTGATCCGTGCCGCCGCCCGCGAGACCGGCTGCGCCGACCTGTCCCACAATTCGCTGAAGGTGATCGCTGACCATATCCGCGCCACCGCCTTCCTGGTCAGCGATGGCGTGATCCCCGGCAACGAGGGCCGCGGGTATGTGCAGCGGCGCATCATCCGCCGCGCCATCCGCCATGGCTACAAACTGGGCAAGCAGTCGCCGTTCTTCCACAAGCTGGTGGCCGACCTGGTGGCGGTGATGGGCGAGGCCTACCCGGCCATGGCCGCCCAGCAGCAGCGCATCACCGAGGTGCTCAAGGCCGAGGAAGAGCGCTTCTTCGAGACACTGGCCAACGGCATGCAGATCCTCGACGCGGCACTGGCCGGCGGCGTGGCCCAGCTGCCCGGCGAAGTCGCCTTCAAGCTGCACGACACCTTCGGTTTCCCGCTCGACCTGTCGGCAGACGTGTGCCGCGAGCGCGGCCTCACGGTCGACGAGGCCGGCTTCCATGCCGCGATGGACCGCCAGAAGGCCCAGGCCCGCGCGGCCGGCAAGTTCAAGATGGACAAGGCGCTGGAGTACACCGGCGCCGGCAACGAGTTTGTGGGCTATGACCACCTGACCGACGAGAGCATCGTCGCCGGCCTGTTTGTCGACGGTGCTCCGGTGGCCCGCGTCGTGGCTGGGCAGGCGGCGGTGGTGGTGCTGGACTGCACGCCGTTCTACTCGGAAAGCGGTGGGCAGGTGGGGGACCAGGGCGCCATCTTCACCGGCACGGCGATGTTCGAGGTGGCCGACACCCAGAAGATCAAGGCCGACGTGTTCGGCCACCATGGCAGCCTCAAGACCGGCGCCTTGCAGCTCGGCGACAAGGTGACCGCCCATGTGGATGCGGGCCTGCGGGCCGCCACCATGCGCAACCATTCGGCCACCCACCTGATGCACAAGGCGCTGCGTGCGGTGCTGGGCACCCATGTGCAGCAAAAGGGCAGCCTGGTGAACGCCGAGCGCACGCGCTTCGACTTCACCCACAACGCACCGGTGTCGGACGAGCAGGTGCATGCCATCGAATCCATCGTCAACGCCGAGATCCTGGCCAACGCCGCCACGCACGCCCGCCTGATGGACATCGAGTCGGCCAAGAAGACCGGCGCCATGATGTTGTTCGGCGAGAAGTACGGCGAGGTCGTGCGTGTGCTCGACATCGGCAGCACCACCGAGCTGTGCGGCGGCACCCATGTGCAGCGCACCGGCGACATCGGCCTTTTCAAGGTGGTGTCCGAAGGCGGTGTGGCAGCCGGGGTGCGCCGCATCGAGGCGGTGACCGGCGAAGGCGCGCTGGCCTACCTGCAGAGTCTGGAGAACACCGTCACGAAGGTCGCTGGAACAGTGAAGGCGCCGGTGGCCGAGGTGCATGAACGCGTCAAGGGCATGCTCGAGCATGTGAAGCAGCTCGAGAAGGAGATCGCCGCGCTCAAGGGCAAGCTGGCCTCCAGCCAGGGCGACGAGCTGCTGCAGCAGGCGGTGGACATCAAGGGCGCGCGCCTGCTGGCCGTGCGCCTGGACGGCGCGGACGCCAAGACCCTGCGCGAGAGCATGGACAAGCTCAAGGACAAGCTCAAGAGCGCGGTGATCCTGCTGGCCACCGTGGACGGCGCCAAGGTGCAGCTGGCAGCCGGTGTCACCGCCGATCTGGTCGGCAAGGTCCGGGCCGGTGATCTCGTCAATTTCGTGGCCGGCCAGGTGGGCGGCAAGGGCGGCGGCAAGGCCGACATGGCCATGGCCGGCGGCACCGATCCGGCCGGCCTGCCCGCAGCCTTGGCCAGCGTGCAGGGCTGGGTCAGCGAGAGGCTTTGAGGGCGGCCGCCGCATGACAGCTGCCAGCACAGGCGAAGGGCCCGCCCCCAGCCTGCTGGCCGAAGGTTCCGCGCGCAACCGGCGCATCGGCATTGCGCTGATGTGCGGTGTGGCGCTGTCCTATGCGTCGATCGATATCGTGGGCAAGTACCTGGTGGCCAGCCTGCCGGTGCTGCAGGTCGTGTGGCTGCGCTTCCTGACCCATGCCGTGCTGGGCATTGCCGTGCTCACGCCGCGATACGGCCGGCGCCTGTACCAGGTGAACGACTGGAAGCTGCAGATCGTGCGCGGCGTCATGGTGGCGGTGATGACCTCGCTCAACCTCTGGGCCCTGGTCTACCTGCAGCTCGACATCACCGGCGCGATCCAGTTCACGGTACCCATCCTGGTCGCGGTGATCAGTGCCCGGTTCCTGGGCGAGCGACTCGACGCGCACCGATGGCTCGCCATCCTGGCGGGGTTCGGAGGCGTGCTGCTGATCGTGCGGCCCGGCTCGCAGGCGTTTCATCCGGCCATCTTCCTGTCGATCGGCAATGCGATCCTGTATGCGCTGTTCAACCTGCTGACGCGCCGGCTGGCGGCAACAGAGTCTCCGGCGGCCACGCAACTGATGTCGGCCATCATCCCATCGCTCCTGCTGTTGCCGCTGGGCGTGGCGGTCTGGCAGACGCCGCAGGGCTGGCTGCAATGGGTGCTGTTGCTGTCCCTGGGCGTGTTCGGCAACTTCGGCCACATGATGAGCGCCCATGCCCACCGCTACGCATCGGCGGCGGTGCTGGGGCCCTTCATCTACCAGCAGGTCATCTACTGGGGCTTCTTCGGCTGGCTGGTGTTCGGCCACGTGCCCGACCTGATGGTGGTCATGGGCACGGCCGTCATCATTGCCAGCGGCCTGTATCTGCTGCTGCGCGAGTTCCGATCCTCATGACCAGCGGGCGGCAAGGCCCGGCCTTGTTCGCCGTCAGGAAGCGTTCTGCGGGCCGGGCCTCTGCGGCGGGCAGGTCGCTCATTGCGGCAGTGAATGGCCGCCATCACCAACTTGAAGTGGAATGCCCTGGCGCTTCGTCCTAGCATGTCTCCAGTGCCATTTCAGTGGCCAGACGCATCTTCAGGGAGCCCGCGCCATGCCCGTCACCATCGACAACCCGCCCGCCAGGCCCCACCCTGGGCCCTGGTCACCGACCCCCGTGCCGCTCTCGGCACTGCGCCGCAGCAGGGCCAGCGCCAGTGTGCGGCGCTTCTACCACGTGCTGCTGGCCACCGTGATCTCGACCCTGGTGGTCGTGGGCGACCGCATGGTGGATGGCTGGACCAGTGGCGGCCTGATGCTGGCCCTGGCGGTCATGACCCCCCGCCGGCGCGCTCCCGCAGCTTGAAACGCTGGATCTTTCCGGTCGCGGTCTTGGGCAGTTCGTCGACGAATCCAATCAGCCGCGGGTATTTGTACGGTGCCAGCCGGTCTTTCACGAAGGCCTGCAACTCGGCCACGCTGACATCCTGGCCCGTCTTGCGCACCACGAAGGCCTGGGTCCGGGTGAGGCCGTTCTCGTCGGGCACGCCGATCACCGCCGCCTCGAGCACGGCGGGGTGCTGCGCCAGGGTCGACTCCACCTCGAACGGTGACACATAGATGCCGCTGACCTTGAGCATGTCGTCGCTGCGACCACTGTAGGTGTAGCTGCCATCCGTGTTGCGCACATACTTGTCGCCACTGCGCGTCCAGGCGCCCTGGAATGTCTCGCGCGACTTGTCGCGGTTGCCCCAGTACATCAGTGCTGCGCTCGGGCCGCGGATGTACAGGTCGCCTGTCTCGCCGTCGGCAACCGGCCCGCCATCATCGCCCCGCAGCTCGATGTCATAACCCGGCACGGGCCAGCCTGTGCTGCCGTACCGGACGCGCCCCGGCCGGTTGGAGAGGTAGATGTGCAGCATTTCCGTCGAGCCGATGCCGTCGACCACGTCGATGCCGAAATGCGCGCTGAAGCGTTTGCCCAACTCGGCCGGCAGGGCTTCGCCGGCGGACGATGCCAGGCGCAGCGCCGTCTCGCTGCGTGGCGGCAGGCGGGGCGAGGCCAGCATGCCGGCAAAACCGGTGGGTGCGCCAAAGAACACCGTCGGTTGCATCCCGCCGACCTCCCCGCGCCAGCGCCGGAACACCGCGTCGGGTGTGGGCCGTTCGGCCATCAGCAGCGTCGTGGCCCCTACGCTCAGCGGGAAGGTCAGGGCATTGCCAAGGCCGTAGGCAAAGAACAGTTTGGCAGCCGAAAAACACACATCGCGCGCAGTGAGTCCGAGCACCGGCGTGCCATAGAGTTCGGCCGTCCAGTAGGGGTTGGCGTGGCTGTGCACGGTCCCCTTGGGCTGGCCTGTCGAGCCGGAGGAGTACAGCCAGAAGGCCGGGTCGTCAGCGCCGGTTGCAGCGGCGGCTTCCAGGGGGGCCTGGCGCTCCAGCCAACTCTCCAGGGCGAGCTCGCCGCTCGCCAGGGGCGCGACCGGGTGGTTCACCAGCACGGTGTGGACCTCATGGCCGGCCTGCGCCATGGCCTGGCGCAGCACCGGGCGCAGTGCATCGGACACCAGTACCACCTGTGCCCGGCTGTGGGCCAGCATGTAGGCATAGTCGTCGGCGGTCAGCAGCGTGTTCACGGCCACCGGCACGATGCCGGCGTACAACGCGCCCAGAAAGGCCACCGGCCACTGGCAGCAGTCATGCATCAGCAACAACACCCGCTCTTCACGCCGCACGCCTGCGGCCAGCAGGCCCGCGGCCAACCGGCGCACCTGCTCGGACAAGGCGCCATAGGTCAGGCTGCCGTGGTCATCCACGAACGCGGGCTTTGCGGGGCGCTCCCGGTTGCGCTGCAGCAGGTGGGCGGCGATGTTGAATACCGTGCCAGGCGCTTCATGCGGCTGGGGCGGTGCACTGGCACCTGCGGTGGGTGGGGTGGTTTGGCTCAATGTCGGTCTCCTCGTGTTTCTTGCGCTGCTCGGCTTGCGGCGATTGGCGATATGAACTATTCTGCTTCTTCTGACCATAATCAGATCCGGAATTCATGTCAAGCACTATATTGCATCCACTGGGCGATGCGCTGGAGCCAGCGCCCGCCGACGACAAACACCCTTTCCTGCTGGCGCTCGGCGAGCGCGTGCGCAACCTGCGCGGCCGCCGCGGCATGACCCGCAAGGCGCTGGCAGTGGCGGCCGACGTGTCCGAGCGGCACCTGGCCAACATGGAATACGGCACGGGCAATGCCTCGGTGCTGGTGTTGCTGCAGGTGGCGCAGGCCCTGCAATGTCCGCTGGGTGAACTGATCGGCGATGTGACCACCTCCTCACCCGAGTGGCTCCTGATCCGTGAACTGCTCGACGGACGTGACGATGCCACGCTGCAGCGCGTGCGCCTGGCCATTGGCGACCTGCTGGGTACCGGGGGGCGCCCCACGGCTGCCAGTGCCCGGGTCGCCCTGGTTGGCCTGCGCGGCGCCGGCAAGTCGACGCTGGGCCAGATGCTGGCCGACGACCTGGGGTTTCCCTTCGTGGAGCTGAGCCGGGAGATCGAGAAGTTCGCCGGCTGCAGCGTGGCCGAGATCCAGGCCCTGTATGGCGTGAGCGCCTACCGCCGCTACGAGCGCCGGGCGCTGGAGGAGGCGATCCAGATCCACCCCGAGGCGGTGATCGCCACGCCGGGTGGCATCGTGTCGGATGCGGCCACCTTCAACCAGCTGCTGTCGCACTGCACCACGGTCTGGCTGCAGGCCGACCCGGAGGACCACATGGCCCGCGTCACCGCGCAGGGCGACCTGCGGCCGATGGCGGCCAGCCGCGAAGCCATGGAGGACCTGCGCGGGATCCTGGCCGGGCGCGCGGCGTTCTACTCCAAGGCGCAGTACCGGCTGAACACCAGTGCGCAGCCGCTCGGGGCCACCTTCCTGGCCCTGCGCGAGATGGTCCGCGTGGCCTTGCAATTGCCAGGCTGACGCACCAGCGATGCATGCTGCCGCTTGACCTCGATTCAGTTTATGCATTATTATTCTTGTCGTCAGTGCCGATACAGGTACTTTGATGCATATTCCTGGAGAGCTGCCCGTGACCGCTGATCCCCGCGTTGACTACCAGACCGACCCCTCCCGCTACCGGCACTGGAAGCTGGAGTTCGATGGCCCGATCGCCACCCTGATCGCCGACTTCGACGAAAGCGCCGGTCTGCGCCCTGGCTACAAGCTCAAGCTCAACAGCTACGACCTGGGCGTGGACATCGAGCTCAACGACGCCATCAACCGCATCCGCTTCGAGCACCCTGAGGTGCGCACCGTGGTGCTGACCAGCCGCAAGGACCGGGTCTTCTGCTCCGGCGCCAACATCTTCATGCTGGGGCTGAGCAGCCACGCCTGGAAGGTGAACTTCTGCAAGTTCACCAACGAAACCCGCAATGGCCTGGAAGACTCCTCGGCCCACAGCGGGCTGAAGTTCCTGGCCGCCGTCAACGGCGCCTGTGCCGGTGGCGGCTACGAGATGGCACTCGCCTGCGACGAGATCCTGCTGGTCGACGACCGCTCGTCGGCCGTGAGCCTGCCCGAGGTGCCGCTGCTTGGCGTGCTGCCCGGCACCGGCGGCCTGACCCGCGTGACCGACAAGCGCCATGTGCGCCATGATCTGGCCGACATCTTCTGCACCAGCGCCGAGGGCGTGCGTGGCCAGAAGGCGAAGGACTGGCGGCTCGTGGACGACATCGCCAAACCGCAGGTGTTCGACCAGAAGGTGCGCGAGCGCGCACTGCAACTCGCCGCGCAGAGCGACCGGCCCGACGGCGCACGGGGCGTTTCCCTGCCGGCGCTGACACCCGCCGTGGAGCCCGATGCTCTGCGTTACACCCACGTGGCGGTGCAGATCGACCGCGCGCGGCGCTGCGCCACCTTCACCGTGCAGGGGCCGCGGGGCGCGCAGCCAAGCGATGTGGCAGCCATCGAGGCGGCCGGCGCGCAGTGGTACCCGCTGCAGATGGCGCGCGAGCTGGAGGACGCCATCCTCTCGATGCGGACCAACGAACTCGACATCGGCACCTGGCTGATCAAGACCGAGGGCGAGCTGGCCGCGGTGCTGGCGATGGATGCCACCTTGCTGGCCCACCGGAAGCACTGGTTCGTGCGCGAAACCGTCGGCGCCCTGCGCCGGGCCCTGAGCCGCCTGGATGTGTCCGCGCGTTCGCTGTTTGCGCTGATCGAGCCGGGCTCGTGTTTCGCCGGCACCCTGCTGGAATTGGCGCTGGCCTGCGACCGCAGCTACATGCTGGCATTGCCCGACGAGCCGGCACGCGCGCCGCGCATCGCGGTGGAAGAGGCTAACTTCGGCACCTACCCGATGGCCACCGGTCAGAGCCGGCTGGCGCGGCGCTTCTATGAAGAGGCGGATCCGCTGATCGCCGTGCGCGCCTGCGCCGGCCAGCCGCTGGATGGCGGCATGGCCCAGCGCCTGGGCCTGGTCACCGCCAGCCCGGACGACATCGACTGGGCCGACGAGGTGCGCATCGCCATCGAGGAGCGGGTGGCGATGTCGCCCGATGCGCTGACCGGCCTGGAGGCCAACCTGCGCTTCAACGGCACGGAAACCATGGCCACACGCATATTCGGGCGGCTGACCGCCTGGCAGAACTGGATCTTCCAGCGACCCAACGCCGTCGGCGACAAGGGCGCGCTCAAGGTCTACGGCAAGGGAGAAAAGGCCCAGTTCGACTGGAACCGCGTCTGAGTCCCGATCATTTACCGCATCACCGCATCACCGCATTTACAGGAGCCACCCATGTCCGCCATCAACTACAGCGACAAGATCCCCAACAACGTCAACCTCAGCGAGGACCGCACACTGCAGCGCGCCCTGGAGCAGTGGCAGCCCAACTACCTGAGCTGGTGGCAGGACATGGGGCCTGACGGCAGCCAGGATTTCGATGTGTACCTGCGCACCGCAGTGAGCGTCGACCCGCAGGGCTGGGCGCAGTTCGGCCATGTGAAGATGCCCGACTACCGCTGGGGCATCTTCCTGAATCCGGCCGAGAAGGACCGCAAGATCCATTTCGGCGACCACAAGGGCGAGGACGCCTGGCAGGACGTGCCCGGCGAACACCGCGCCAACCTGCGCCGCATCATCGTGACGCAGGGCGATACCGAGCCCGCGTCGGTGGAGCAGCAGCGCCACCTCGGGCTTACCGCCCCCAGCCAGTACGACCTGCGCAACCTGTTCCAGGTGAATGTCGAGGAAGGCCGCCACCTGTGGGCCATGGTGTACCTGCTGCACAAGCATTTCGGGCGTGATGGCCGCGAGGAGGGCGAGGCACTGCTGCAGCGGCGCAGCGGCCAGCAGGACAACCCGCGCATCCTGCAGGCCTTCAACGAGGAAACGCCGGACTGGCTGTCGTTCTTCATGTTCACCTATTTCACCGACCGGGACGGCAAGTTCCAGCTGTGTGCGCTGGCCGAATCGAGTTTCGACCCGCTGGCCCGCACGACCAAGTTCATGCTGACCGAGGAGGCGCACCACATGTTCGTGGGCGAGAGCGGCATCTCGCGCGTGATCCAGCGCACCTGCGCGGCCATGAACGAGCTCAAGACCGACGATCCGGCCCGGCTGCGCGCCGCCGGCGTGATCGACCTGCCGACCTTGCAGCGCTACCTGAACTTCCACTTCAGCGTGACCATCGACCTGTTCGGCGCGGATGAATCCAGCAACGCCGCCACCTTCTATTCCACCGGCATCAAGGGCCGTTTCGAGGAAGGCAAACGCAACGACGACCATGTGCTCAAGGGGCAGACCTACAAGGTGCTGGCGGTGCAGGGCGACCGGCTGGTGGAGCGCGAGGTGCCGATGCTCAATGCGCTCAACGAGGTGCTGCGCGACGACTTCATCAAGGATTCGATCGGCGGTGTCGGTCGCTGGAACAAGGTGATCGAGAAAGCAGGCCTGCCGTTCCGGCTGCAGACGCCGCACAAGGCCTTCCACCGCAACATCGGCGCCCTCTCGGGCGTGAAGGTGTCACCCGACGGGCGGGTGGTGAGCGCCGCCGAGTGGGACGCACAGGTGGGCGACTGGCTGCCCACCGCCAACGACCGCGCGTTCGTCGCCAGCCTCATGGGCCGCTGTGTCGAGCCCGGCAAGTTCGCCAACTGGATCGCGCCACCGGTCATGGGCATCAACCGCCAGCCGGTGGACTTCGAGTACGTGCGCTTCAACTGACGCCTGCCCATGGACATGTCTGACACCGCCGTCCTCCGGCAGCACCTGATCGATCCCGAGATCTGCATCCGCTGCAACACCTGCGAGGCGACCTGCCCGGTGGGTGCGATCACGCACAACGATGCGAACTACGTGGTGGACGCGGACAAGTGCAACCATTGCATGGCCTGCATCGCACCCTGCCCGACGGGCTCGATCGACAACTGGCGCACCGTGCCGCGGGTGCGGGCCTATCCGGTGGCAGACCAATTGGGCTGGGAGAGCCTGCCCGCCGAGATGCCGGTGGAACAACTGGCAGCGGAAGGTTTCGCTGTGCCGACCGGGGACATGCAGGTGCCGGCAGCGGTGGCTCCGGGGCTTGTCGGCACCGCGCAGGCGCCGGCATTCCAGGCGGGTCAGTTTGGTGCCACGCTGCCGCCGTGGTCTGCGGCGCACCCCTACAACAATCTGTATGGTCCGCGTGCGGCAGCCGCCTCGGTCGTCGCCACGGTGGCTGGCAATGTCCGGGTGACTGCGGTGGGCCGCGAATACGACACCCACCATATCGTGCTGGATTTCGGCCACATGCCGTTCCCGGTCCTGGAGGGCCAGTCCATCGGTGTCCTGCCGCCGGGCCTGGACGCGGCGGGCCGCCCCCACCATGCGCGCCAGTATTCGGTGGCCAGCCCGCGCAACGGCGAGCGCCCGGGCTACAACAACCTGTCGCTGACGGTCAAGCGTGTGCTGGAGGATCCCCAGGGGCGATCGATGCGCGGTGTGGCGTCCAACTACCTGTGTGATCTGCAGGTGGGCGACAGCGTGCAGGTGATCGGGCCGTTCGGTGCGAGTTTCCTGATGCCCAACCACCCCCGCTCCAGCATCGTGATGATCTGCACCGGGACCGGCAGCGCCCCCATGCGGGCCATGACCGAGTGGCGCCGTCGCCTGCGTGCGTCCGGCAAGTTCGACGGCGGCAAGCTGCTGCTGTTCTTCGGTGCCCGCACGCAGGAGGAGCTGCCGTATTTCGGGCCGTTGCAGAACCTGCCCCGGGACTTCATCGACGCCAACTTCGCCTTCTCGCGTACACCCGGCCAGCCGCGGCGGTATGTGCAGGACGCCATGCGGGACCGTGCGGCCGACCTGCTGGCGCTGTTGCAGGACCCGCAGGCGTACTTCTATGTCTGCGGCCTCAAGGCCATGGAGGAGGGCGTGGTGTTGGCGCTGCGCGATATCGCACAGGCGGCTGGCCTGGACTGGGACGCGCTGGGCCTGACGCTGCGTCAGCAGGCGCGGCTGCACCTTGAAACCTACTGACAAGCGTTCGTGTCGCGTGGCGATTGCGCCAGCCCATGCCGGCCATCGGGCCGAGGCCTGACATCATCATGGCCAGGCTGGTGCCGGCAAGGAACAGGGGTGGCTGTGTCCCGGGTGATTTCACCCCTATTGGGGGCGCGGGTCCCGCCCGGGCGGTGGTGGAGAATCGGGGGGCTACCGCAAGGCGGTGGAGGACGCCACCAGGGCCCGGTGGCATGTGTTCCGCAACCCTGAACCACACACCATGCATCTGCAGGACTGGGTCGGCCGTACCGAGAGTGTCTCGGATGTGGCCACCCCCACGCCCTACGCTGCCCTGTCTGCCACGCTGGACGGCCCCGCACTCCGGCCACCGGATGGCACGCCGCTGCCCCCCTTGTGGCACTGGCTGTATTTCCTGCCGCTGGCACCGCAGGCCGGGATCGGGGCGGACGGCCACCCGCTGCGTGGCGGCTTTCTGCCGCCGGTGGACCTGCCGCGCCGGATGTGGGCCGGCAGCACGTTCGAATTCCATGCGCCGCTGCGCATCGGTGACCAGATCGAACGCACCTCGACCATCGAGGCCGTGCGGGAAACGACGGGTCGCAGCGGCCAGTTGATCTTCGTGACGGTGCGCCATGTGCTGCGCTGCCACGGCGCCGCGGGCGCTGCGATCACCGAACGCCACCACATCGTCTACCGTGCGGCGCCCCAGCCCGGCGATGTGGCCACGCCGCCCCAGGCGGCACCGGCTGCCGGTGCGTGGGCGCGCAGCATCCAGCCGGACGCCGTGCTGCTGTTCCGTTATTCCGCGCTGACCTTCAACGGCCACCGCATCCACTACGATCGCCCCTATGCGACCACGGTCGAAGCCTACCCCGGTCTGGTCGTGCACGGCCCGCTGATCGCCACCCTGCTGCTGGAACTGCTGCGGCGCGAGATGCCGCAGGCCCGGGTGCGGGCTTTCGAGTTCAAGGCGGTGCGTCCGACCTTCGACACCCATCCGTTCTCCGTGCACGGCCAACCCTCGGCCGATGGCAGCACCGTCCACCTGTGGGCGCAAGACCACGAAGGCTGGTTGACGATGGATGCCATCGCCACGCTGGCCTGACACCCGGCACGCACACTCCATGCAACCCCTTCACGGCATCACGGTTGTCACGCTGGAACATGCGATCGCGGCCCCGTACGCCACGCGGCAGCTGGCCGAACTCGGCGCACGGGTCATCAAGATCGAGCGCCCCGGTGCGGGCGATTTCGCACGCAGCTACGACACGCGGGTGCGGGGCCAGTCCTCGCATTTCGTGTGGACGAACCGCTCGAAGGAAAGCCTGACGCTGGACATCAAGCAGGAGGCCGCCCACCGCATCCTGCAGCAGCTGGTGCTCGACCATGCCGACGTGCTGGTGCAGAACCTGGCACCGGGCGCGGCGGCCCGCCTGGGCCTGTCCTACGAGGCGCTGGCGCCGCGCAAGCCCGGCCTGATCGTGTGCGACATCTCGGGTTATGGTGCCGACGGGCCGTACCGCGACAAGAAGGCCTATGACCTGCTGATCCAGAGCGAGGCCGGCCTGGTGTCGGTGACCGGCACCGAGGAGGTCCCCAGCAAGGCGGGCGCGTCCATGGCCGACATCGCGGCCGGGATGTTTGCCACCAGCAGCATCCTGTCGGCGCTCATGCACCGGCAGCAGACCGGCCAGGGGCAGCGCATCGACATCTCGATGCTGGAGGCATTGACGGAATGGATGGGGTTTCCCCTGTACTACGCCTTCGACGGTGCCGAGCCTCCGGCACGCACCGGCGCCAGCCATGCCACGATCTACCCGTACGGGCCGTTCCAGGCCGGCGATGGCCACAGCGTGATGCTGGGCCTGCAGAACGAGCGCGAGTGGAAGCTGTTCTGCGACAAGGTGCTGCTGCAGCCGGAGCTCGCGACCGATGCGCGCTTTTGCACCAATGCGCTGCGCAGCGCGCAGCGCGAGCAACTCTCGGCCCTGATCGTGCAGGCCTTTTCCAGCCTGTCTGCGGCCGCCATCGCCCGGCGGCTCGATGAAGCCGGCATAGCCAACGGGCAGGTCAACACCATGGAGCAGGTCTGGCGCCATCCGCAGCTGGCAGCGCGCGGGCGCTGGCGGGAGGTCGGCACGCCGCAGGGCCCGGTACCGGCGCTGCTGCCACCGGGGTCCTGGCAGCGCGGTGCCCCGCGCATGGACCCGGTGCCCGCGCTGGGGCAGCATACCGATGCGATCCTGCAGGAACTGGGGTACGGGCCGGCGCAGATCGCGCAGCTGCGCGCAGACGGCGCGGTGTGATGCCGCCGGGGGTCAGCCGCAGGCCAGGCTGAGCGCCTGCAGCGGTTCCCCCGTCTGCGGGTCGGACACCACGAGCTTGATCTGACGCGGGTGTCCGCTGCTGGCCGGGACGGCATGGAACCGGAGTGTCTGCGCCCCGCTGTAGCGGCCCACGGGCCCATACACGGTCCAGCAGGCCGTCCAGGCATCCGTGGATTGCGCGGGGCTCACCCAAGCGTCGAGGCGGGCCATGCCCGGGACCTGCGCGACGCGCACGGTGGCCCGTGCGGCGCCGTCGTTCATGGCAGCGGCCAGGGGCTGGCGCCACTACCGCCAGTCCCGCCCGTTGCGTGCCACCCGCGATGGACGGGCGCGATGCGACGCTCGCTGCGGCCGAAACCGGATTCCGGTCGATCAGGAGAAATCTCTTGCCGGCTGAACGCGTGCGCAGCACATCGGTGGTGTCACGATGCACCGACCAGCAGACGCTCAGCCGCGTTTGCGCTTCTCGGCGTACATCGCATGGTCGGCGCGGTGTGTCAGGGTCTCGACCGTGTCGCCCGGCACGGCGGCGGCCACGCCGACACTGATGCTCGACTGCAGCCCCGCCGCCAGGCCTGGCCAGTCGTAGGACCGCACTGCCGACTGGATGCGCGCGCAGACCTGCTGCGCGATGCGCAACTCGGCATTCTTGAAGACGATCACGAACTCGTCACCGGCCAGGCGCGCCGCCATGTCCTCCTCGCGCACATGGGACTTGAGGATGTGTGCGATGCCCTTGAGCACGGCATCGCCGACCTGGTGCGAGAAGTTGTCGTTGATCTGCTTGAAGCGGTCCACGTCGATCAGAGCGACGCAGGGCGGTTGCCCGCGCTCCATGCCGACGCGCAGCAGCTCGGCCGCGTACAGCTCGAAACTTCGCCGGTTGGGGATGCCGGTGAGCGTGTCCTCGAGCGAGAGTTTTTCAAGCTGGCGCGAGGTGACCTCCAGCTGGTCGACACTTTGCTGGCGCTGGCGCAGGTCGACCTGCCATTCGACGACCTTCTCGCGGGTGTCCAGGCCGTCCGACCGGATGAGCTGTTCGCGCAGGCGCAGGCGGCGCAGTTCATCCAGCGCTTCGCCGTTGTTCCCCTGGGCCACGTGCAACTGGGACGCGAGCAGGTGCCCCAGGCAGGCCAGCTGTTCGTGCTCAACCTCGACCGCGATGTCGATCATGTGGGCGGCATGTTGCTGGGCCTCCGGCCAGTCCTGCTGGGCCCAGGCGATTTCTGCGCGTACCCAGCTGTCCAGGGCAGACAGCCAGGTGACGGTGCCGTACCGCTGGGCCCAGGTGGCCAGCGCATCCACATCCAGCCGGGCCTGACCGATGCGGCTATGCCAGCATTGGTCGAGCGCCAGGCCGAACAGCAGCACCGCCTCGGTGGTGACATGGGTGCCCGGGCCGGTGCCCGGGCGGTCGCCACTGGCCATCACGGTGATGATGGCCTCGCGCAGGCTGCGCAGGCGGTCCAGCGCCGGCAGCGCGCCGACGTAGTAGCGCTCGTAGAAGACCCGGATGACCTCCGTCCACCACTGGTTCACCCGCGGCTGGAAGGTGCTCAGCGGCGGGGTGGCGCGCTCGGCAATCTGGATGGCTGTGCGCAAGGCCTGCTCGGCCTTCTCGAAGCTGTGGCTCCAGAAGTAGGCCACGCCCAGGGCGTTATAGGACAACACGCTGTGCTCGTCCTTCTCCAGGGACTGGCTCAGGCGCACGCTGAGCAGGGCTGCCTCGACCGCTTCCTCGTTGCGGCCGAGGTTGATCGACACGAACGCATGGGTGGTGAGCGCCATCACCTCGCCGGAGGCGTCGCCCAGCAACTGGAACAGCTGGGCGGCACGCTGGCTGGCCCGGTGGGCGCGCCGGTACCGGGACAGCATGCGGTCGCAGTGGGCCAGGCACAGCAGTGCCCGGGCCTCGAAATGGCGATGGCCGGAGGATTCGGCCTCCTTCAGGATACGCTGGGAGAACTCGCGCCCTTCGCGCACGTCGCCCCGGTCGAGTGCCGCATGCGCCCCCTTGAGCAACTGATCCAGTCCTTGGTCCTGACGTTCGCTGACGGCTGATGGCATGGCCTGATTTTGCGCGATAAAGCCTGTACCCGGAGGTACCCCCTACACTGTGGCCCCAGTTTTTCTGCCCTTGAAATGCCGCTGCCGTTCCTCCTGCGCAACACCTTGATCCGCCCGGTTCTGGCGCTGCTCCTGGCCGTGCTGGCGCTGTACGGCGGTGCACTGGCATGGTTGTGGGTCAGCCAGGAAAAGCTTTTGTTTGTGCCGGATGTGCTGCCCGCCGATCAGCCGCTGGCCAAGGCGCTGGACATCCATGAGGTGTCGATCGAAGTTGCCGGTGCGCGGCTGTCTGCGCTGCACCTGCGGCTGCCTGATCCGAAGGGGGTGGTGTTCTTCCTGCATGGCAATGCTGGCAGCCTGGCCAACTGGTTCGTCAACCCCGACTACTACCGGCGGGTGAATTTCGACCTGTTCATGCTCGATTACCGGGGCTTTGGCAAGAGCACCGGGCGCATCCAGAGCGAGGCGCAATTGCATGCCGATGTGCGGGCGGCTTGGTCGACGATTGCCTCGCGGTATGCCGACCGCAAGGTGGTGGTCTACGGCCGTTCCCTGGGCACCGGGCTGGCTGTGCGCCTGGCGGCAGATATGTCTGCCACCCGGCCGCCGGATCTGACGGTGCTGGTGTCTCCCTACCGCAGCATGGTGTCACTTGCCACGGAACATTTCCCATGGGTTCCGCAGGCGGTGGTGCGTTACCCCCTGCGCACGGACGCGCTGATCGGGCAGGTTCGCGGGCCGATCATGATCGTGCACGGCGAGCGTGACACGCTGATTGCACCGGAGCACAGCGGGAGCCTGAAGTTGCGGGCGCCACACGCCAGCCTTCTGCGTGTGCCTGGGGCCGGGCACAACGATCTGCAGGAGTTCGATGTGTATCTGGGGGCTTTTGCGCGGGCGTTGTTGGCGTTGTAGGGTGCTTGCTGCTTGCCTTGGCGGTCGCTTGAACTACCTTGGCGGTGGCTCTCTTTGTGTTCGGTGGTGCTGCTGGGACTACCTTGGCGGTGGCGCGCGTCGCGGCAGGCGGTGCCCGGTGGGGGCGCTCAGCGGCGCGGTCGGGCGCTGAACGCGCCGACGGACCTGCGGTGCTCGCCGCCGGGGCGCATCGCCAAACTCACTGCGCGCGCTTTGCGCGCTCCGTTCAGACAGTGGCGATGAGTCAGATGACGAAGTGCGCTGCGCGCACCGCCCCGGCGTCTGCGCTCCTCGGCGCGCCGCCGAACGCGCCCCCACCGGGCACCGCCTGCCGCGACGCTCGAAAACGGTGTGCGGGACGCAGTACCTTCGGCACGCGAGCAAACCCGCAGCCTCCCACCGCAAGAGCGCACCGCGCGAAACACGCCACCCCCGCCAAAAGCTCGTCGCCCCAGGCCTGTGGGGGCCGGGTGCGGCGCGCCTGTGGGGCGGCGAGGAGCACAGGGCTTGCGGCCAGCGCGAAGCGCGTTCGTCAACACTTTCATTGCGCTTGTCTGAACGGAGCGGCCGAAGGGCGCGTAGTGAGTTGCGCAATGGGCCGCAAGACCGAGCACCGCAGCGCAGTCGGCGCGTTCAGCGCACGACCGCCCCACCGAAGCGCCGCACCCGGCCCCCACAGGCCTGGGGCGACGCAACGACAAACCACCACAGGCCTGGGGCGACGCAACAGCAAACACGCAGCCCTGGGGCGACGCAACAGAAGAAGACCGCACCCGGCGGCAGGACGACGAGACAGGCTACCGGTTCACCAGCAGCAAGGCCGCTTCGCGCGCGCTCATGCCGACCCGTACACCGCAGTCCTGGGCGAGGCGGTTGGCAGCGCTGATGATGCCGTCTTCATAGGTGCTCATGCCATCGCCCATGCGGGCGAGATGGGCGTCGACCGTGGCGCCGGCGATGCCTTCGGCGGCGGTGATCTCCAGGCCGGCCATGCCGGAATCGTTGCGGCCGCGGCCGCCGTCCGAGCAGATGAAGCCGAACGGGCCGACGTTGATGATGTGCCGTGCGCCGCTGCGACCGGTGTGGCCGGCCGTGACCAGGATGTTGCGCCGGTCGGCTTCGGTGCCGAACACGATCGAGTCGGTCACCACGATCTGGCGGCCGGCCGGGGTTTCGTGCATCACGCGCCGGTTGGTCACCTGGTAGGCGCTTGGTTTTCCGGGCTCATGCTCCAGCATCAGGCGGGCGGCTTCGTGGGCCGCCATGCCGACGCGCACGCCGCAGTCCTGTGCAGGGCGGTTGATGAAGCTGATGCGTCCGTTGTGGTAGGTGTCGACACCGTCGCCCAGGATGATGCTCATCACGTCCACCGCGGCGGCCGGCACGTTGAGGGCTTCGAAGTACCACAGGCCCGCGATGTTGGCACCTTGTGGCCCGACCCCTCCGTCGAAACCGATCACCGCCCGTGGCAGGTGGTCGTGCACCAGCCGCGCGGGCAAGACGCCGATGTACGAGGCCGTCACCAGCACGTCGCGGCCGCGGTTGTGCGGCAGGATGTCGGCGGCGCTGTCCAGCGCCATCACGCAGCCGCGCTCGGTGCGCAGCATTTCTGTCTGAAGGTCTTTCATGGCGTGGGCAGGTCTCGCAGGGTGTGTCAGGCGTCGAACAGGATCGGGTACGAGCCCCAGTTGGGCCGTGCGGTGTGGCTGGAGCGGGTGGGTGGTTTGGCCGGGTCCGGACGCGCATTGCGGTCCAGCAGGGCCCGGACCAGCAGCGGCACGATGCCGTACTGGTGGGTGGCCGGGTCGGTATCGGGACGGGCCTGCATGCCGCCGTCGAGGTCGCGGCCCAGGCAGGTGTGCACACCGGTGCCGAAGGTCAGCCCCCAGGGGGGTATGCCCTCGGGCAGCACGCGGTGGGGGTTGAAGTGCTCGGCATCCTCGCCGAATACGCTGGTGTCGCGGTTGGCCTGCGCCATTTCGATGACCACGCGATCGGTGGGTGTGGCCTGCGCGCCTCCTGCGAGGGCCATCGGGCATACGGGGCGGCGTTCTGCCACCGGGCTGGCCGGGTGCAGGCGCAGGCTTTCGTGCACGCAGCGCTGCAGGAACAGCGGGTCGGCACGCACGCGTTGCGCGTCCTGCGGATGCGCCGCGCACCAGGTCACGATGTCGTGGAAGGCATGGCTGGTGGCGTTGGCGGTGCTGTGCGAGCCGGCCTGCAGGTAGAAGGCGATCTCGCGCATCATCAGGTCGGGCGAGATCTCGACCTTGTCCTCGTTGCGCAGCAGCACGGTCAGCACATCACGGGGCAGGGCGTCCTCGGAGATCTCGCCGGCGGTGAAGCGCGCCAGCAGGTCGCGCCGGCGCAGCATCGAGGGGCGGTAGAAGTCGGTCTCGAATTCGACCAGCGCGGCCCGCACCTCGGCCCGCACCACGTCCTTGTCGCGGGTGGAATGCACCAGCGTGGCGCCTTCGCCGAAGGTGCCGGTCAAGCGGAGCAGCCGGGCCGTTTCCTCGGCGTCGCCGCGGGGGCGGTCGACGCCGGCGAAGTCGGCCGTGAGGTTCATCGTGATGCCATAGCCCAGCTCGATCAGGTCGGCATGGCCGCGTGCGGCATGGGCTGCCATCGTTTGCGCCAGCGTGGCCGGGAACACCTCGTTCTCGTAGTAGCGGAAGAAGTCACGCCGGAACACGCGCAGTTCGAGTCCGCGGCGCGCGCGGTGCGGCGCGCCGTGCAGCACCAGCAGCACGTCGGCCATGATGACGGCACCCTCGTCGTACATCGACTGCGACAACTGTTTGTCGGCTAGCGTGTCGGAGGCCGCCTGGTAACCGGAGATCGAATAGGTGGTCACGGTGGCGCCTCTTTCAGGGATTCAGCAGGATGGGGTAGAGCGACCAGTTGTTGCGGATCGTGGAGCGGTCCACCACGCCCGGGTTGGCCGGATCGGGCCGCGCACCGTGCTGCATCAGGGTGCGGGCGATCAGCGAGACGGTGCCCAGGTGATGCTCGCGTGCGTCCGCACCGGCTCGCGGCAGGGACCCTGCGGCCAGCGTCAGGCCCAGGCAGGAATGCATGCCGATGCCGAACGACAGGCCATAGGGGCTGGCGCCACGCGGGGCGGGGCGGTGCGGGTTGTAGTCGGCGGCGTCCTCGCCGAAGATGCGCGTGTCGCGGTTGGCGGCCATCAGGTCGACGCTGATCAGGTCCTGCGGGCTCACATCCTGGCCGCTGGGCAGGTGCACCGGGCAGGTCGGTCGGCGACCGGCCGTGGGGCTGGACGGGTGCAGGCGCATGCTCTCGTGGATGGCCTTCTGCAGGAAGACGGCGTCCTCGGCATAGCGCTTCGCGTCCTCGGGGTGGCTGGCACTCCAGCTGAAGATGTCGTGCATCGCATGCGTCAGCGTGTGGATCGAGGTGAACGCGCCGGCGAGCAGGAAGAAGCCGATCTCCTTCATCAGCACATCATGGCTGATGGGTGTCTCGGATTCGCTGCGCAGCAACTCGACCAGCACATCCCGCGGCAGGGCGTCCTCGGTGATCTCGCCGCGCGCGAGTTGGGCCAGCATCTCGCGCCGGCGGGCCATCGAAGGGCGGAAGAAGTCGTTGTCGAACTCGTCCATGGCCTGCTGGATCTCGGCCCGGATCGCTGCCTTGTCCCCCAGCGCCTGGCCCAGGGTGGCGGCCTTGCCGAAGGTGCGCAGGATACGCAGCAGCCGCGCGGTTTCCTCGGGCGAGCGCTCCGGGCGGTCGACGCCGGAGAAGTCGGCGGTGAGGTTCATCATCACCCGAAAGCCGAAGTCGACCAGGTCGGTCTTGCCGGCCGCCAGATAGGGCGCCAGTGTCTCGCGCAGGGTGGTGGGGAACACCTGCTTCTCATACCACTCGAAGAAGTCGCGCCGGAACACCTTGATCTCGATGCTGCGCCGGGCGCGGTGCTCGTCGCCGTGCAGGTTGACCAGCACCTTGTCCATCAGGATGGCGCCTTCGTCGTACAAGGCCTGGCGCAGGTCGGTCAGGCGCAGGGTCTCGTTGGCGTGCTTGTATTCGGAAACAACAATGGCTGGCATGGATCCTCCTCGGGGATGGACAGACGATGACGGGTGGGCCCGGCTACCTGGCGGGATCGAGTTCGATCTTGAGCCGGCGGCGGTCCCAGTTGGCGGCGGCCTCGGCGACGTTGCGGTACAGGGCCTGTATGCCCTCGCCGGGCATGTACACCTCCATCATGTGCCCCAGCATCGGCCGGGTGTCGATGAAGGCGGCACCGCGGCCGGACTGGGTGCGGACTTCGGTGGCGACCGGGTAGCCCAGCGCGGCGTACTGCGCCAGCATCCGCTGGTAATCGTCGGGAATCACCGCGACATGGTGAAAGCCCTCGCTGCCGCGGGGGAACATGTCGCGAAAGGCCGACGGCGCGTCGCAGTGCTGCTGCACCAGCTCGACCTGGATCGGCCCGGCCTGCACATAGACGGCCGAGATGTCGATCGTGGACGGCTGGCCGCGGTACATCACATGCGGCATCACGATGTGGCGGCGCACGAAGAAGGGGCCGATGCCCCACAGGGCATGCCAGCGATCGACGGCGTCGTCGATGTCGTTGACGATGTAGGCGTTCTGGATCAGGTGGTGGGTGAAGGTGGACATGGCGACTGCCTCAGAAGCTGGAGACACCCAGACCCAGGCCGCCGTCGACCTCGAGGGCCACCCCGGTGACCCACTCGGCGCGCACCAGGTACTCGATGCCCTCGGCGATCTCCACCACCGTGCCGATGCGGCCCAGGGCATGGTCGGGCGCGATGGTGGCGTAGCGGGCATCCGCCTGCTCGGCACTGAAAAGGCCTGCGCGCACATTGATCTCGGTGCTGACCGCGCCCGGCACGATGCAACCCACCCGGATCTTGCGGCGGCCGAGCTCGGCCGCCATGACCCGGGTCAGGCCCTCGATGGCAGCCTTGGTCGTGGCGTAGGGTGACGCCCCGGGGAAGGCGCGGCGGTTGTGCACCGAGCCGATGAAGATGATCGCGCCCTGGGTGGGCTCCAGCAGGGGCACGGCCATGCTGGAGAGCATCATGCCGGAGATCACGTTGGTGTTGAAGGCCTCCTTGAGGAATTCTTCGCTGTACTGGTCGACCGCCTGGCGGTACATGTTGGCGGCATTGCTCACCAACACATCGAGATTGCCGCCATGTGCCACTGCGGCGTCGAGCATTGCCTGGCGGTCGGCGTGCACGGTGACGTCGCCCACCACGGCGCGGCAGGCCGGGCCGATGGACGCGGCCACCGCGTCGATCTTGTCCTTGCGACGCCCGGTGATCGTCACCTTTGCGCCGCGCTCGGCGAAGTAGCGCGCCGTGCCTTCTCCGATGCCGGAGCCGCCGCCGGTGATCAGCACCGACATGTTCTTGATTTCACGCATGGGAAGGGTCCTCCGATGGGGTACGACTGGATGGCGGGTGGATGTCAGGGCTTGCCCGACGCTGCGGGGAAACGGCTTTCACGCCCCAGCAGCCAGGTGGCAGCGCGTGCGATCAGCTGCCGGTGCACGGGATGGTCGAGCGACTGCGTGTTGTGGCCCAGAGCGTCATAGAGCACGCGGCCGCCTTCCCATTGGCGTGCCCACAGCACCGGCGTCCAGGCGCCGGGCTGCCCGGCCGGGGTGCTCTGGTTGCGCGCATGGGCCAGGGGCTGCACATCGGGAGCCATCCACATGTTTTCGTAGACTTCGTCCTCGCACCGGAATGCGGGAAGTCCTTCGGCGACGCTGCCCGGTGTTGCGGCGTCGAAGTTCACCTCGACCCCGCCGAACGGCGCGTGGCCGGACTGGCCCCAGACCCAGCGCGCACCGACGATCTCGCCCCATTGGGGCCAGTCGTCGAAACAGATGGTGGCCGTGTGCATCGCCAGCAGGGCGCCACCGCCGCGCAGATGCTGGCGGATCGCCTCGCGGGCGGCCTCGGAGATGGCCAGGCCCCAGCGCGGGCGCTGGGCATCGTACCTGGCATCGCGCATCTGCCAGCGCAGCGCACTCACGGTGAGCAGCGCAAAGCCGCCCTCGGCCAGACGCCGGCAGCCGGCTTCGATGTCCTCATGGGTCTCGGTGCTGATGCCCAGCGGCGCGAGAGCGTCCGTGATCGATGGCGCACTGGCCTCCACCGGGTGGTGCACACCCCCTGCCAGCAGCAGGTTGCGGATGGGGGACGTCATGGCTTGGCCGGCGCTTCGCGCGGCAGCAGGGCCAGCAGGGCGCGGGTCGCACCGCCGTCGACCACCATCTGGTGGCCATTGATGTAGCTGGCGGCGTCCGAGGCGAGGAAGATCACCGCCTCGGCGATGTCCTCCGAGCGGCCCAGGCGACGGCTCGGAACGGCCAGGCAGCGCAGGTCGCGCACGGTCTGGTTGGCAAAGAAGGGCGCGGAAAGGCCGGCGTCGATGAAACCCGGCGCCACTGCATTGATGCGCAGGCCCATCGGGCCCCATTCCACCGCCATCAGTTCGGTGAGCGCGGCCAGACCGGCCTTGGATGCCGCATAGGCGCCGCTGTTGGGCGCCGGCGTGATGCCGTTGATCGAGGTGATGTTGACGATGTTGCCGGAGCCACGCTGCGCCATGCGCCGTGCCGCCGCCTGACCGACGATGAAGCCGCTCACGAGGTTGACATCGAGCACACGGCGGAAGTCTTCCAGCGTCTGGTCGATCAATGGCTTGAAGCGCGCCGTCCCGGCGCAGTTCACCACCAGATCGGGCACCGTGCCGAAGGCGGCCTGGGCGGCGTCCAGCGCGGCGTGGACCGAGGCCTCGTCGGTCACGTCGCAGGCCAGGCCGACGGCGCCTGCGATGGCTGCGGCACGTTCACGCGCCCGGTTGCCGTCCTGGTCGACCAGGGCCACGCGGTAGCCGGCCTGCGCCGCGCGCACGCCGATGGCCGCGCCGATATCTCCACCGCCGCCGGTCACGAATGCATGTTTCATGCGGAATGTCTCCAGTTCTGTAGCGCCGGCCGGTGTCCTCGCGGACCGGCGTTGTCCTTGCACGTTGACTGAAAATTATGGCACGGGTACATTCACCGAAATCGTTTTAATTGAGGCTGCTGCAACGCCCGGGCTGTCCGGCGGCCCGTTCAAGCATCCATGCCGGAGACACACCTGTGAAGAACCCATCGATTGCCAACGCCAAGGTCATCGACCTGCATGCCCACATCGTGGTCCCGGAGACCATTGGCGCGGCAGGGGAATACGGCCCCGTCATCGGCCAGAACCCCGACGGCTCGCCGTTTTTCCAGATCGGCAAGACCTACCGCCTCAACGGCGTGCGCTACGTGGGCAGCCCCTTCATGGACCCCGACGTCCGCATCCAGCGCATGGACGAGCGCGGCATCGACTTCCAGGTGGTGTCGCCCAATCCGCTGACCTACATGCATTTCATCCCGGCCGACGACGCCATCCGCTTTTGCCGCATCCACAACGACGCGCTGGCCCGCATCGTGGGTGACCGCTCCGCGCGGCTGGCCGGCCTGGCAGCCCTGCCCCTGCAGTCACCCGCTGCGGCGGCCGCAGAGTTGCGCCGGGCCGTGACCGAGCTGGGGCTGGTGGGGGCGGGGTTCGGCACCGACGCGCCGCTGTCGCTCGACGACCCGGCCATGGATGTGCTGTATGCCGAAGCGGTGCGCCTCGATGTTCCGCTGTCCATCCACCCCGGCCCTGCCGGTATCGACGGCCCGCCGGGCGACGCTGCGCTCAAGCGCTTCGAGCTCGACATCATCGCCGGCTTCGCCGCGCAGGAAACCCTGGCCGTGGCCACGCTGGTCTATGGCGGGGTACTGGACCGCCACCCCGGGCTGGACATCTGCTTCAGCCATGGCGGTGGCGCGACGGCCCTGCTCGCAGGCCGCATGGCCAAGGGGGCCCGCAAGCGGCCGTGGTCGCCCCCGGCACTGCGGGCCGAGGGCGCCTTCGAGGCGCGTCTGCGGCGTTTCTGGTTCGACACCCACATCGACCATCCCCAGGTCCTGCCCTTGCTGGCCGCCGTGGTCGGCGACGACCACCTCGTCTACGGCACCAATTTTTCCGGCTGGGATGCGCCCGACGCCCAGGACGGCGGCCATGCGCCGATCGCGCCCGCGCTGGCCGACAATGCGCGCCGGCTGCTGCGCGCCTGACATCCGCCACCCAAGGAGGTCCGCCATGCCGTCCGCCATCCTGTTCGAGAACGCCAGCGTCATCGATGGCACGGGAGCCGCGCCGTTCACGGCATCGGTGCTGGTCGAGGCGGACCGCATCGCCGCCGTGGGCGCCGATGCTGTGGCGCGTGTCGCCCATCTGCAGCATGCGCGCCGCGTCGACATGCAGGGGCTCACGCTCATGCCCGGGCTGATCGACGCCCACTGCCATCTGTCCTTCGATGACGCGGCGTCCAACCCCGAGCTCTTTCACCAGCGCCGCAATGCGCTGTCCGCGCTGGTGGCCGCCTACAACGCGCGCAAGCTGCTGCGGGCCGGCGTCACCGGCCTGCTCGACCCGGATTCGGTGTTCGAGAACATGGTCGATGTGCGCGATGCGGCAGAATCCGGCATCATCCAGGCGCCGCGCATCGCCTGCGGCTGTTATGCGCTGATCACGGCGGTGGGTGGCACGGCCGGGCGGCTGATCGCCGACACCGGCATCACCGGTTACTACAAGTCGGTGCAGGGCAGGGACGAGATCATGGCCGAGGTCCGCCGCCAGGTGAAGGTCGGCGCTGACTGGATCAAGGTCCATGTGTCCGGTGTCGTGCCGCGCTACGCCCACCTGGGCGAGCAATGCAGTTGGACCCAGGACGAACTCAACCTGATCTGCGAGGTGGCGCATGACCTGGGCGTGCCCGTCATGGGCCACTGCCGCGGCACCGTCTCCGTGATGCGCGCGGCGCGTGCGGGTATCGACCTGATCTTCCACGGCACCGGCATGGACGAGGCCACCACCGATGCGGTGATCGAGCGCCGCATCCCGGTGTGCCCGGCCTTCACCTTCCAGGCCAACATGGTCGACTATGGCCATCGCCTGGGCACGGACGAATCGCTCATCCGCCTGTTCGAGCGCGAGATCACCGACTCGGCCGAGTCGATGATCCGCCTGCACGCAGCCGGTGTGCCGCTGCTGTGCGGCAGCGAAGCCGGCTTCTCGATGGTGCCCTATGGCCATTGGCATTACCGCGAGATGGAGGTTTTCACCCGCTACTATGGCCTGAGCCCGCTGCAGGCCATCCACTGCGCCACCGGCGCCGGGGCCTTTGCGCTCAAGATGGCCGGGCAGACCGGTGTGGTGGCCGCCGGCATGAAGGCCGACCTACTGGTGGTCGACGGTGACCCCAGCCAGAATGTCGCGATGCTGGGGGAGCCCGGGCGCATCCGCCAGGTGTTCGTCGACGGCCGCGAAATGGATATCTCGCCCCTGCCCGAGCGCCGGCCACTGGCCGGGTGGCGCATGCCCTCGATGGGGCGCCAGCTCACGCGCGAATTCGCGCTCCACGGATCGGATGCCGCAGACGCGGATACCCCGGTTTTCCAAGAACTTTGAACCCTGAAGGAGACGTTTGCATGACCGAACTCGAAAGCCTGACCCGCCGGGTCGAGCAACTGGAATCCCGCGTTGCGATTGCCGAACTGGTGAGCGGTTACGCCATCGCCTGCGATGAACACGACATCGAACGCCTGGGCACGCAGTTCGCCGAGGACGCCGTGCTGGATTCCCCCAGCAAGCTGCTGAAGGCCAACGGCCGGGCCGAGATCCTGGCCATGTACGTGCGCCTGTTCAAGATCCGCGGCCCCGGCTACCACTGGACCCACGACCATTTCGTGAACTTCGACCCCGCCAACCCGGACCGTGCCACCGGGTTGGTGCTGAGCCACGCCGAGACCTGCCCCGACAACGAAGTGAGTGTCTCCGGCATGCGGTACGACGACGAATACCGCCGCATCGGCGGCCGCTGGATGTTTCAGAAGCGCACGCTGAAGTTTCTGTACTACGTGCCGGCCAAGGACTACACCCAGGCCCTGACCGGCACCACCCGCGTGACCATGGGCGGTCGCAGCCTTCCGGGCGATTTCCCGGAATCCACGCCGGCCTGGCAGGCTTTCGACCGCACCTACGGTCGCAACGGCGCCTGATGGCAGGCCCAGGAGGCACCCCGATGATCAACACCCCCGACTCCGCTGCGCTGGCCCGCCGCGCGCTGGCCCACCTGCACGCCAAGACCACCGACCAGTCACCGACCACCATGGTGCAGCCGGTCGAGGCCTACAACGACCCCGAGCGCTTCCGGCGCGAAGTGGACCGCATCTTCCACCACCTGCCCCTCGGCCTGGCGCTCAGCATCGAGCTGCCCGAGCCCGGCAGCTACCTGGCCCTGACGGTCATGGAGAAACCCATCCTGATGGTCCGCGGCCAGGACGGCGTGGTGCGTGCCTTCATCAATGCCTGCACCCATCGTGGGGCCCAGCTGTGCAAGCCCGGCAGCGGGCGTGTGCAGCGGCTGGTCTGTCCCTACCATGCCTGGCGTTTCGACCTGCAGGGCCACCTGAGCGGCATGTTCGGCGCAGAGACCTTTGGCGAGGTCGGGCCGGATGCCCAGTCGCTCACGGAACTGCACTGTGCCGAGCGGGTCGGCGTGGTGTGGGTGCATCTCACGCCCGGCGACGCGATGGACATCGATGCCTGGCTGGGTGATTTCGCCGGCCCGCTGGCAGGCCTGCGGCTGGACAACTGGCATATCTACACCCAGCGCGACATCCCCGGCCCGGGCTGGAAGGCCACCTGGGACGGTTACCTGGAGTCCTACCACCACAACACGGTGCATCCGAACACCGTGGGCAAGTACACCATAGGCAACCTGATCCTGCACGACGGTTTCGGGCCGCACCAGCGGCTGGTCTTCGGGCGCAAGACGCTGGCCGAGATCGAAAGCGTACCCGAGGCGCAGTGGGACACCGTTGCCGAGGCCCACATGCGGCGCATCCACCTGTGTTTCCCGAACCTCGCAGTCTCCGGCGTGCTGGGCGACCACTGCATGGTCAGCCAGGTGTTTCCGGGCCCCACACCCGAGACCACCATCACCCGCCAGACGGTAATGTCCGCGCGGGTGCCAGTGACCGACGAGGAAAAGGCTGCCACCGCCAGTTTTGCCGAGGTGGTTCTGAAGGCCGTCCGTGACGAGGACTACGTCATCGGGTTCTCGATCCAGCAGTCCCTGCGGGCCGGTGGCAACAAGGCCTTCACGTTCGGCCGCAACGAGCCCGGCGTGCAGCATTTCCACAAGACTGTCGACACCATCATGCGCACCCCGGTGGGGCAGATGCCAGCCCGCTGAACCGACCGGGCGCCGGGCGGCTCTAGAATCAGCGCCCATCATGGCATCCAACACCAGCGCATCCTCCAAAGCCGACGCAGACGCGGACCTGCTGGCCATGGAGGACCGGCTGACCTTTCTGGTGCACAGGGTCAGCGCCCGCATTGCAAGTATCGGCAACCGGCATTTCCGAGCCCACGAACTGAACCACTTTTCGGCCCGCATCCTGGTGCTGCTGCTGCAGCACGAGGAACTGCGGGCCGGCGAACTGGTCGAACTGATGGTCCTGCCGCAATCCACCATCTCGAGCCAGTTGCAGGCACTGCACGGCAAGCGGCTGATACGGCGGCGCCGCTCGCGCAAGGACAGCCGCTCAGTGATCCTGACCTTGACGCCCGAAGGGCTGGAACTGGCCCGCGATTGCGATGGTCTGAGCCTGCGTGTGCACCATGCCCTGCTGGACGACCTCACCGAACGCGAGAAGCGTGGCGGGCTCGATTTCCTGCGCAAGCTGAACGCCCGCCTGCTGGAAATGGAGCAGCAGGACCTGTACCCCTTCCGCGCGCCCGCGCAACTGCAGGAGCCGCGTGCGCAGGTCGCGCCGGCAGCAGCCAAGACAACGAAAGGCAAGAAACCATGATCAAGCACATCGTCATGTGGCGGTTCAAGGAATCGGCCCATGGCAACGACCGCGCCACGAACCTTCGCCTGGCCAAGGAGAAACTGGAGTCCCTGCGCGGCAACATTCCCGGCATGTCGAGCATCGCGGTGGGCCTGGACCATTCGGCCACCCCGAACAGTGCGGACCTTGTCCTGGTGTCCGAGCACACGAGCCGTGAGGCATTGGCCATCTACCAGGCCCATCCGCTGCACCAGGCCATCGTTCCGTTCGTGGGCGAAGCCGCGAGCGAGCGGCGCCTGGTCGACTACGAAGCCTGAGCGCCGCGCCGGGCGTGCGCCCGGCCCGGTCCCTTCCATGTCGACATCCCCACTGCCCCTGCAGGGTACCCGGGTCATCGAGTTCTGCCATGTCGCGGCCGGCCCGTTTTGCGGCATGCTGCTGGCCGACTTTGGTGCCGAGGTCACCAAGATCGAGTCGCCCGAGGGCGATGCGATGCGCCAGTGGCCGCCCATCAGTGGCGGCTTCAGCGAGAACTTCGCGTCCATCAACCGGGGCAAGCAGTCGGTGGTGCTGGACCTGAAGAACCCGCAGCAGCGCGATGCCGCGCGTGCGCTGGTGCTGCAGGCCGACGTGCTGATCGAGAACAACCGCGCGGGCGCGATGCAGCGTCTGGGTCTGGGCTGGGACTGGTTCGCTCCGCGCAAGCCCTCGCTGGTGTACTGCTCGATCTCCGCCTTCGGCCAGGACGGGCCGCGCGGCGCGGAGGGCGGTTTCGACCTCACTATCCAGGCCAGTGCCGGCGTGATGAGTGTCACGGGTGAGCCGCAGGGTGCTCCGGTGAAGGCAGGGGTTCCGCTGGTCGATTTCGCGGCCGGCCTGTATGCCGCCTACAGCATTGCGGCAATGCTGGCGCGGGTGCGCCAGGGCGGGCCGGGCGGGCAGCTCGATGTGCCGATGTTCGCCACCACGATCGCGATCTCCGCGCTGCAGACCAGCGAATACTTCGGTACCGGCCGCAACCCCGGCAAGCTGGGTTCGGCCCACCCGCGCAATGCGCCCTACCAGGCCTACCGCGCCGCCGACGGCTGGTTTGCGGTGGCGGCCGGCAACAACAAGCTCTGGCAGCAGGTCTGTGCGTTGACGCCCGTGCCGGAACTGCTGGACGACGCGCGGTTTGCCACGCCGACCCTGCGCGCGACGCACCAGGAGGCGCTCAAGGAACTGCTGGAGGCGCATTTTGTCCGGCAGGGCGTGCAGCACTGGCTCGGCCTGTTCGGCCCGGCCGGCGTGCCCTGTGCCCCGATCAATAGTTATGCCGATGCACTGGCGGATCCGCAGGCCACCCATCTGCAGCTGGTACAGCCCATGACACTGCCCAACGGCGTGGTCACGCGCACGGTCGGCTGCCCGGTGCGAATCGACGGGCAGGTGCTGGCCGTCGACACCCGTCCTCCGGCGCTGGGCGAGCATACCCAACAGGTCCTCGCCGGGCTCGACCCGTGAACACACCATCCCAGGAAACCGCCATGCAGCGCACCCATGCACTCAACGTGACCCAGGACGTCGACTCGCTGTTTCACCCCTACACGCCGCTGGACAAGGTGCGCGAGACCGGTCCGCTGGTGATGACCCGGGGCGACGGCATCTATGTCGAGGATGACCAGGGCCGGCGCTACCTCGAAGCAGTGTCGGGACTGTGGTGCACCTCGCTGGGCTTCTCCGAGCAGCGACTGATGGATGCCGCGCAGCGGCAGTTCCAGCAGCTGCCCTACTACCAGCTGTTCGGCGGGCGCGCCAACGAGCCCTCGATCGCGCTGTCGCACCGGCTCATCGAGAAGACGAAACACCTGGGCATGGCCATGGCGATGTTCGCCAATTCCGGCTCCGAGGCCAACGACCAGGCGGTCAAGATGGTCTGGTACTACTTCAATGCGGTGGGCCAGCCGCAGAAGAAGAAGCTGATCGCCCGCGAACGCGCCTACCATGGCGTCACGGTCATGGCGGCCAGCCTGACCGGCCTGCCGGGCAACCATGCAGACTTCGACCTTCCGATCGGGGACCGGGTCCTGCGCACCGCGTGCCCCAGCCATTACCACTACGGCCGACCCGGCGAGAGCGAGGCGCAGTTCGTCGAGCGCATCGTGGGTGAGCTGGAAGCCCTGATCCTGCGCGAGGGCGCGGATACCATCGCAGCCTTTTTCGCCGAACCGGTGCAGGGCGCTGGCGGCGTGATCGTTCCGCCGCCCGGTTACTGGGAGAAGGTGCAGGCGCTGCTGCGCCGGCATGACATCCTGCTGGTCGCCGACGAGGTCATCACCGGCTTCGGTCGCACCGGAGAGTGGTTCGGATGCGACACCTACGCCATCCGCCCAGACCTGATGACGGTTGCCAAGGCGCTGTCGAGCTCCTACCTGCCGATCTCTGCGACCCTGGTCAGCGCGCACATCTACGAGGGGCTGACCCAGGGCAGCAAGAAGAACGGCCAGTTCTCGCATGGGGTCACCTACGCGGGGCACCCGGTGTGCGCGGCGGTGGCGCTTGAAACGATGAACATCTACGAAGACCGCGACATCATCGGCCATGTCCGCCGCATGGCGCCCCATTTCCAGCGTCGCCTGCAGGCGATGGAGCAGCACCCGATGGTGCATTCCAGCCGCGGCGTTGGCCTGATCGGTGCCATCGAGCTGGTGCAGGACAAGGCCACCGGCAAGACCTTCGAGGCCGGCAGCAGCATCCTGGCTCGGGTGGTCAGCGCCGGCTTCGAGGTGGGGCTCATCTGCCGCGCGCTGCGCGATACGCTGGCGGTGTCGCCGCCGCTGATCATCACCGAGGTCCAGATCGACGAGTTGTTCGACAAGATGACGCGTTCGCTCGACATGGCCCACGCCGACGCCCGCGCCGCCGGGCTGATGCCATGACCCACACGATTGCGCCTCTGCGCGAATTCGTTGCCGGCATGACCGCGCTGGTCGGGCGTACCAGCGCGGAGCCGCATCTGCTGGCCGAAGGCCGGGTGCTGCTGGCAGAGCTGATCGCCGACGACGCCTGGTTGCCCGCTGCGTTTGCCGAGCCGCGCACCGACCGCTACGTCCAGTATCTGCTGCATTGCGACCCCTTGGAGCGTTTCTCGGTGGTGAGTTTTGTCTGGGGCCCGGGACACCGCACACCAGTGCACAACCACACGGTGTGGGGCCTGGTGGGCGTTTTGCGCGGCGCCGAGGGCTGCGAGGAGTTCACCGTGCAGGACGGCCTTCCGGTGGCCACGGGGCAGCAGCATGTGATGCGCCGTGGCGCCATCGAGGCGGTGTCGCCCACCGTGGGGGACTGGCACCGTGTCCGCCATGCCTGGGATGACCGGGCGGCCGTGAGCATCCATGTGTACGGCGCCAATATCGGTGCCGTGCAAAGGCACCGGCTCGACGACAGTGGCGCCCTGCGTGATTTCGTGTCCGGTTATGACAACCTGAGCGTGCCCAACCTCTGGGACCGCTCGGGCGCCTCGCGCAACTCGGTCCGCGCATGCTGAACCAGCGCCTTGCCGACGGTGTCCTGCACCTGGAGCTGAACCGTCCGGAGGTGGGCAACGCCCTGGGCCCGGCGCTGGTGGAGGCGCTGATCCAGGCGGTGGACGGCGCCAACTCCGATGCAGGCGTGCACACCGTGCTTCTCCAGGGAGCGGGGCGTCACTTCTGTACCGGGCTGGACCTGTCCGAACTGGCCAGCCTGTCCGATGGCGACCTGCTCCTGCGCCTGGTCCGCATCGAGACCTTGCTGGGCATGCTGTGGCATTCGCCCCTGCGCACCGTGGCCCTGGCCCGGGGCCGTACCTGGGGTGCCGGCGCCGACCTGCTGGCGGTGTGCGAGCAGCGCGTGGCGGCGCCCGGCAGCAGCTTCAGGTTCCCGGGGGCCCGGTTCGGCATAGTGCTGGGCACGCGGCGGCTGGCGGAGCGCATCGGACCCGATGCTGCGCGCCGGCTGGTGCTGGAGGGCGCCGAGCTCGATGCGCCCCAGGCATTGGCAGCAGGGCTTGTCTCGCAGGTGGCAGACGGTGTGACGCTTGCCGAACTGCCGGTGGCTGCCGCAACGGCGCGCGCCATCCGCGCTGCCACGCGGGCCGACCTGCGCGATGCCGACCTCGCGGCCCTGGTGCGATCCGCGGCGGAGCCGGGCTTGCAGGCGCGCATCACGGCCTACCGCTCCCGGCTGCTGGCGACGCAGCCGCCCGGCTGAGGCTGCGAAGACCCCGCCGGCAACTCTCAGCCGGCCGTCCGCCGAAGTGCCACCAGCGCGGCGCCAGCTCGACCCAGTTTTCCTCGGTCCGGCCGTGGTCCTGCTGCAGCGTGCGCACGGCCTGCACAAGATCGGCGTTGCCGCTGTCGGGCAGGGCGGCTTCGGGGACTCAGGCAGACGGGGGCTCGCGCAGGCCCAGTTCGTCGACCATGGCCTTGCGCATCATGAACTTCTGGGCCTTGCCGGTGACGGTCATGGGCAGTTCGGGAACGAAACGCACGTAACGCGGCACCTTGTAGTGGGCGATCTGGTCACGGCAGAAGGCCCGGATGTCGTCCTCGGTGCACTGCGCTGCGGGCTTGAGGACGACCCAGGCGCAGACCTCCTCGCCGTAGCGCGCGTCAGGCACGCCGAACACCTGGACCTGGGAGATGAGAGGGTGGCGGAACAGGAATTCCTCGACTTCGCGCGGGTAGACGTTCTCGCCACCCCGGATGAGCATGTCCTTCACGCGGCCCACGATATTGCAATACCCGTCGGCGTCGATCGTGGCCAGGTCGCCGGTGTGCATCCAGCCGTCGCGCACGGCTTCCCGGGTGCGCTGGACATCGCCCCAGTAGCCCTGCATGACCGAATATCCGCGGGTGCACAACTCCCCGTTCTCGCCGACCGCAACGGTGTGCCCCGCGCTGTCGACAATCTTTACCTCCAGATGGGGCTGGATCCGGCCCACGGTGGACACCCGGCGCTCCAGCGGGTCGGTGGTGTCGCTCTGGAAGGACACCGGAGAAGTCTCGGTCATGCCATAGGCGATGGTGACTTCGGTCATGTGCATGCGGGAGTTGACCTGTTTCATCACCTCCACCGGGCAGGGCGAGCCGGCCATGATGCCGGTGCGCAGCGAGCGCAGGTCGAACTGCGCGAACTCCGGCAAGGCCAGCTCGGCAATGAACATCGTCGGCACGCCGTGCAGCGCCGTGCATCGTTCGTCGTGTACGGCCTGCAGGGTGGCACGCGGGTCGAAGCCTTCGGAGGGAAACACCATGGTCGCGCCGGTGACCGCACAGGCCAGGCTGCCCATCACCATTCCGAAGCAGTGGTACATCGGAACCGGGATGGCCAGCCGGTCCTGGTCTGTCAGCTGCATCGCACGCGCCACATAACGTGCGTTGTTGATGATGTTGTGGTGGGTCAGTGTGGCACCCTTGGGGTTGCCGGTCGTGCCACTGGTGAACTGGATGTTGATCGCGTCGTGGCAGGCCAGGGTGCGGCCGATGTCGCAGACCCTGGCCTCGCTGGCTTCGTCCGCCAGCCCCATCAAGTCGCTGAAGTTCAAGCAGCCCGGTGTCCGCGCGCTGCCCATGCGGATGATGAATTGCAGCCCGGGCAGGCGCTGCGCATCCAGCTGGCCCGGCGCGCAGCGCTCCATTTCAGGCGCCAGGGACTGCAGCATCTGCAGGTACTGGCTGGTCTTGAATTCCGGCGCGGTGACGATCGCACGGCATCCGACCTTGTTGAGGGCGTATTCCAGTTCGGACAGCCGGTAGGCCGGATTGATGTTGACCAGGACCAGACCCAGGCGTGCGGCTGCATACTGCGTGAGGACCCACTCGTGGCGATTGGGTGACCAGATGCCGATGCGTTCACCCTTGCGCAGGCCGAGAGCGTGCAGGCCACAGGCCAGTTTGAGCGATTCGCTGCGCAGTTGCTGCCAGGTCCAGCGGATCGATGTTTCGCGAAACACGCAGGCCAGACCCTGCGGATACTTCGCGGCAGTCACGTCGAGCCATTGCGAAATGGTCTCCTCGGACAGGGCGGGCGCATCGGCCCCCCGGACATGCGACAGGCCATTGATCGGCCCGCGCTCCGGGCGCCCGGCCTCGGTACCCGGCGCCCGGGTCATGGAGCCCTCTGCCCCTGGGCCGGCGCATACAGCCCGATGTAGGCCCGCAGCATGGCCTTGATTTCCCGGGCCACCATCGGCGCGTAATCGACGTCCGGAGACTCCCACCAGTCCATCAGGGCGGTTTCCGCTTCGATCGCCAGGCGCGCCACCACCTGGGCACGGCGCTCCGGCAGTCCGGTCAGCTGGCGCACCTGCTCGGCGAACCAGCTAGCGGCGGACGAGTTGGCCTGCTGGTCGATCTGGGCCAGCTCGGGCGAGGAGCGCATCGCACGGCGCAACGCGACGTTGCCGGGTGCGGCGCGCCGTGTGAGCAGGTTCTTGTCGATGGTCTTGTCCAGCACGCGCTCCCAGTCCTCGGAGGCGCCGATCGTCTCTGCCAGCGCGCGTACGGCGTCAAAGCGCTGGCGGTTGTAGCGTTCGAACAGCGCCACCAGGATCGCGTGCTTGTTGGGAAAGTACTTGTAGATCGAGGAAATGTTGACACCGGACTCGCTGGCGATCAGGTTGGTGGTCAGGCCCTCGGCACCCACGGTCACCAGAAGATCGGAGGCGGTCGACAGCACCCTTTCGAATGTCAGCAGTCCGCGACCCTGAGACGGCGGGCGGCGCAGTCCCAGGCGCTCATCTGCCACCACCACAGGCCGCACGGCACCGCTGCGGCGCGCCTTGGCCGCGGGTGCCGAACGGCGCGTCAGGGTGCCTGCGATCGCGCGCTTGCCTGTTGCGCTCGCTCTTGCCGGAACGGTGGATCTCACGTCAGCTTTCCTCTGTCGGGGTTAAACGAAACTGATTCTTCGCCATGTGCGCGGCACGCGTCAAGGGGTTTGACCGCATTTGGGCCATGCCGGCAGCTTTGCCGTGCAAAATGGCTCTCTGCCGGTTGTTGCCTACAGTGTTTCACCCCTCCAACCACGAAACAATCCCTGCTCTGTGCCCTTCGCGTGGCGGCCCCTCGTGAAGAGCAACTGGCCGCTGGCACCACGGCCTTGAGGTGGTTCGTGCCGGCAGTGGCGGTATCGGTCCTGCCGGTGTTCCGCTGACCCTGGCCAACCTGCAGGAGATCGTCGGCGGTGTGCAGCGCGTGTCCGACATGATGGGTCAGATTGCGCCGCCAGCGCGCGAGATGCCGCGCAGACCGGCCCTTCCCAACCGGCTGGCTCCGGTCAGGCTTTGTGCATCTCGCCACCCAAGGCTTCCAGCAGGTCCGGGATCAGCCCGCTGAGCTCGCCCGTCGCGATGGCGACGTCGGTGTCGAAGCCGCTGTCCTTCGTGTCCGCGTGGGCTGAGTCGGCAGCGCCTTCGATCACCACATCCAGAAAAGCCAGCTTCTTGATCTGAAGAGCCTCGGTGAGCACGAACGACACCCGGTCGTTCCAGGTCATCGCGAGCCGGGTCGGCATCTTGCCCATGGCAATATGGGCCCGCACCTCTTCAGTGTCCAGGGCGTGGCGCGTGTAGCGGACCACGGCCTTGGACTCGTCGGCAGCCTTGAGCTCGCATTCACGGTCGATGCTGAAGCCGCGCGGGGCTTCCTGGGTCGACAACCAGTCGGCCATCGCGGCGGCGGGCGACACCTGCGTGTCGAGTTGCTGCACCACCAGGCCATCGATGGCCTTGATCAGCGCCGTGATCACCTCGTCGGCGCGTGCCTGGGAGCCGGTGTCGAGCACCAGCAGCTGCGCACGCGGGTTGATCCACACATGCAGCGCAGCCTGCTTGGTGAAGGCCAGTGGCAACAGGGACATGCGCATGTCTTCGCGCAGTTCGCGGACCTCCTTGCGGCCCGGCTTGCGGCCGCTGGTCGCCTCGATGTGCCGCACCTGTTCCTCGACCTTGCGCTTGACGACCGACCCGGGCACGGATTTCACCTCGACCATCTGGCGCAGCAGCCAGTGGCCACCCACCACTTCGACCAGCGGGCCATGCTCTTCCCCGCGGGGCTCCAGCCAGCCGACCGACTTTTCCTGGGACGCGCCGCAGGGCACGAAGCGTGCGGGATGCAGGGCTTCCTCGAGCTGCGCCTGCGTCATCGTCCACGGGGACACCATCCGGTACACCATCACATTCTTGAACACATTCCACCCTTTGCTGTTGAATCCATTGCCGTTGGAGCCGGTATTGTCGACGCTGCGCCGCGCCGTCCCTGGCCGGTGCCTCTGCGGATTGGCGTCTAATCCGGGGGGTGCGCAATCCGCTGCCGGGAAAAGGCCCGCCGTAACAGGGCATGGGGGATGACATGGGACGATGGACACGGCGCCAATGGCTGGCGGGCGGTGCCGGGGCCGCTGTGGCCGCCGGTGGCGGGGCGTCTCTGGCCTGGCGGCCGAAAGCGGCGCCGATCGGCTTTGCGGTCAGTCCCGATGCGCTTGCACGGGCCCGCGCCCTGTTGGGCGTGCGCGACTTTGCACCGGGCGAGGCCTGGGCCAGCTACCAGCGGCAGATCACCCACCTGTGTGCGCTGGTTACGGACGGACTGCTGCATCCGGTGTTGGCCTCCCATGTCCACATCCGCAGCCGCACGGCCACGCATCCGCGCTTCATCAGCGCGTTTCTGCCCAGGTCGATCGCCGAGAAGGGGGGCGGGGTGCAGGGCGCCAGGCCTGCCGGTATCGGCATCACGGACATGCGGGGCTTTGTCGAGTGCGCCTTCGAGCTGATCGGTGGCAACTTCCTGCGCGTGCTGTCGGCCGCGCAGCGCGGATGACGGTCGCCATGCCGGTTCTGTCGGTCATCTTCGATTGTGATGGCACGCTGGTCGACAGCGAGGTGCCCGGCATGGATGTGCTGCACGCGCTGGCCTGCGCCCAGGGCGTGGTGCTCACGCGGGAAGAGGCCCACCGGCGCTTCCGCGGAGTGCGCATGGCCGACATCGTCTCGTGGATCACGGCGCAGCTGCCACCCCAGGACGCCGATTTCGAAGCCCATTTCACGCGCCGGGTCCGGGCCGCCATGGCGGCGCGCTTTGCCCGCGGCCTGTCGCCCATGCCGGGAGCGCTGGCGCTGCTGCAGGGCCTGCGCATCCCCTGCTGCGTGGCCACCAACGGCCCTCGAGAGAAGGTGGATCAGACGCTCGCCCTGACCGGGCTGCGGCCGTTCTTTGGCGAGCGTGTCTTCACCGCCTACGAAGTGGGCAGCTTCAAGCCGGACCCCGGACTGTTCCTGCACGCGGCCGCCGCCATGGACTGTGCGCCCTCTGCCTGTGCAGTGGTCGAGGACAGCGAGGCTGGCCTGCGGGCCGGCATTGCGGCAGGCATGCAGGTATTCGCCCTGATGGATGCCCGGGACGTGCCCGACGGACTGCGCGCGCGGGTGACCTGCATCGGCAGCCTCGCGGAGTTGTCGCTGCTGTGGCGCTGATGCGGCCCGGGTGCGATGCGCGGCGCATCCGGCGGCTAAACTGGGCCTTCGACCGGCGCGTACGGTGCTGGCCGTCAACAGGAGTCGTTGCATGCGCTACGTGAATCTGGGACAGTCCGGCCTCAAGGTCAGCCCGCTCTGTCTGGGCTGCATGAGTTTTGGGGAACCCGGCAGCGTGCGCCAGCCGTGGTCGCTGGGGGAGGCAGAGGCCCGCCCGTTCTTTCGCCGGGCGATCGAGTCCGGCATCAACTTCTTCGACACGGCCAACGCCTATTCCTGGGGCGCCAGCGAAACCCTGACCGGCAAGCTGGTGGGCGAGTTCCTGCCGCGGCACCAGGCCGTGATCGCGACCAAGGTGTGCCTGGAGACGGGTGCGCAGCCCGGGCCCAACGACAGCGGCCTGTCGCGCAAGCACATCATGGATGCCATCGACGCCAGCCTGCGCCGGCTCGGCACCGACCATGTCGACCTCTACATCGTCCACCGCTTCGACCGGCACACACCGGTGGAAGAGACCATGCAGGCACTGCATGATGTGGTGCGCGCCGGCAAGGCCCGCTACATCGGTGCGTCCTCGATGCATGCCTACCAGTTTGCCGGCATGCAGTTCGCGGCCGAGCGCCATGGCTGGACAAAATTCGTCGCCATGCAGAACCTCTACAACCTGGTCTGGCGCGAGGAGGAGCGGGAGATGAACGCGTTCTGCCGCGAAACCGGTGTGGGCCTGACACCCTGGGCGCCGCTGGCGGGCGGCTTTCTTGCGTCGGACTGGCGCAGCACCCGCAACCAGCATTCGGAGCGCGCGCGTTCCGGCACCTCGTATTCCACCAAGGCCTATGGGACCGCGCAGGACTACCAGGTGCTGGATGTGCTGATCGCGCTGGCAGCCCGGCTCGGTGTGCCCATGGCGCAGGTGGCACTGGCCTGGCTCATGGGCCGGCCGGGCGTCTGTGCGCCGGTCGTGGGCGCCACACGGCTGGCGCAGCTCGACGAGGCCCTGGGCGCGCTCGACCTGACGCTGACGGCGGCAGACCGGCAGTTGCTCGACGATGCCTACACCCCGAACCGGTACCTCGGCCTGCTGCGCTGAGGGTCGCCAGGCATCGGGCAAAGGCGCCGGGAAGGCCGGTCCGGGTGCCGCGATTTCCCCGACAATCCAAACCTCCACACCACCGAGGACTCCATGAACGCACCCCTGAGCCCGCCCGCGCTGGAGGCCATCCGCGCGTTCGAAGACGAGATGGTGGCCATCCGCCGCCAGATCCATGCCAACCCCGAGATGGCCTACGAGGAATTCGCCACCTCGGACCTGGTTGCAGAGCGGCTGCAGCGCTGGGGCTACCAGGTGCACCGCGGCCTCGGCGGCACCGGCGTGGTGGGCACGCTGCGCGCGGGCGACTCGCCTCGGCGTATCGGCCTGCGTGCCGACATGGACGCGCTGCCGATCGCCGAGACCAGCGGCAAGCCCTGGGCCAGCAAGGTCTTCGGCAAGATGCATGCCTGTGGCCATGACGGTCACACGGCGATGTTGCTGTCTGCCGCACGGCACCTGGCGGCGACGCGCAACTTCGACGGCATCCTGCATGTGGTGTTCCAGCCCGCCGAGGAGAGCCGGGCCGGCGCCCGCAAGATGCTGGAGGACGGCTTTCTGGAACTGTTCCCGTGCGACGCGATGTTCGGCATGCACAACATGCCGGGTCTGCGCGAGGGCCAGTTCGCCGCAGTGCCCGGTTATGCGATGGCCAGTGCCGACACCTGCTACATCAAGGTCCGTGGCACGGGAGGCCACGGCGCGATGCCGCACCATGCGGTGGACACCGTGGTGGCGGCCTCCAGCATCGTCATGGCCCTGCAGACCATCGTGTCGCGCAATGTGAACCCGCTGCACACCGGCATCATCTCGGTCGGGGCCTTCCATTCGGGCGACGCGCCCAATGTGATTCCCGGCGAGGCCGAACTGAGGCTGACCGTGCGTGCGTTCCGGCCCGACGTGCGTGACCTGCTGGAAAAGCGCATCACCGAGATTGCCCAGACCCAGGCGGCGGTGTATGGGGCCACGGCCGAGGTCAACTATGTGCGCCAGTTTCCCGTGCTGAACAACCACCCGGCGCAGACCGCCTTCTGCCAGCAGGTGATCCGCGGCTGGCTGGGCGAGGACGGCCTGCATGCGCAGGCCGAACCGGTGTCGGCCAGCGAGGACTTTGCGTTTTTCCTGGAGCGGGTGCCGGGCTGCTACGTGAACATCGGCAACGGGACCGGGTCGGTCGGCGGCTGCATGGTGCACAACGCCGGTTACGACTTCAACGACCGCGTGCTGTCGACAGGCGCCACCTACTGGGTGAAGCTCGCCGAAGCCTACCTCAGCAAGACCTGAACCTTGCAGGGGGTGGCGGCAATGCGTCTGCGGGCGCATTGCCGGTGCAAATGGGGTTGACGGATTCAATATTTCCACAATAATGGAAATATGGAAGAAAAAATTGCCGTTGTATCCCTCGCGGCGCTGGCCCAGGTGGCCCGCCTGCGAATTTTTCGTGCCCTGGTCGGGGCGGGCCTGGCGGGCGCCACGCCTGGTGTCCTGGGGGCCACGCTGGACATTCCGGCTTCGACGCTGTCATTCCATCTCAAGGAGATGACCCATGCCGGCCTGCTGACCCAGGAGCGGGAGGGGCGCCACCTGATCTACCGGGCGGCGTTCGGCCATATGGAGGCGCTGCTGGCCTACCTGACGGCGCATTGCTGCCAGGGGCGCGGTTGTGCAGCCACCGGCCCCGGCGATGCCGCAATCTCGCGGGGGTACCAAGGTGCGTGACGCTGCGGATCTGCCCCACATCGACCCGTCCCTGTTCGCGGCGCCCGACCCGGGCCAGCTCTTCGTGCCGGTGCGCAGCAGCCATCCGCCGCGGTTCCTGCTGCTGTACGGCTCGGTACGTCCCCGTTCGTACAGCCGCCTGGTGACGCAGGAGGCCGCCCCATTCCTGGTTGACCGCTACAGCGAGCGCAAGGAGAGTGCCGAAGCCCTCGCGCGGCGCGTCCAGCTGGGGAGCATCTGATGCACGGCCTGCAGGACACCTGTTGCGCTGCCGATAGCGCCACTGCCGTGAAGCCGGGCGGGACCTGCCAGGCAGGGGGAGCCGACGCCTCCGCTGACGCCCTCAACCAGGATTGCTTCTGTGTGCAGGTCGACCCCGCCGCCCTGGCCCGGGCGCTGGATTCGGAACTCGGGCAGCCCGGCCTGCATGCACTGGTGCGAGAGCGCTGCCCGTTCCTGTTCGCGGCCCAGCCGGTGTTCGTGGCACCTGCCCACGTACAACGCATGGCCGAGGTGGTGCGTGCGGTGGAATCGGTGGTGGCGCTGCCAGCCTATCGGGAACAGGTGCTGGCGGCCGCGCCCCAGATCGCCCGCGTGGGTGCCGCAGGCCCCAGGGGCGTCTTCTTCGGGTATGACTTTCATCTGGACCATGGCCATCTCGGCCTGATCGAGATCAACACCAATGCCGGCGGCGCCATGCTCAACGCTGCGCTGGCGCGCGCCCAGCGCGCCTGTTGTACGGCCATGGAGGGGCTGGTTCCTTCGCTGGCGGATGTGACTGCGTTCGAGCAGGCCATCGTCGCGATGTTTCGCGAGGAGTGGCGCCTGGCAGGCCGGCGCGGGCCCCTGGCCACGGTCGCTATCGTCGACGAGGCGCCCGGGGAACAGTACCTGTTTCCCGAATTCCTGCTGTTCCAGCAGCTCTTCGCGCACCACGGCATCCGGGCGGTGATAGCCGCGCCGCAGGCGCTGCAATGGCGGGCCGGGCGCCTGTGGCACGAGGACCTGGCCATCGATCTGGTCTACAACCGGCTGACCGACTTCTACCTGGAACAGGCGCACGCCGGCGCCTTGCGCGAGGCCCATGCGTGCGACGGTGTCGTGCTCACCCCGCATCCCCAGGCGCATGCCCTGTATGCCGACAAGCGCCATCTGGCGCTGTTCAGCAATGCAGCGCGCCTGCAGGCACTGGGAGTGCCTGCCGCCACGCAGGAGACCCTGTTGGCGCATGTGCCGCACACGGAAGTGCTCGACCCGGCCCATGCCGATCGCCTCTGGAGTGCCCGGCGCTCCCTGTTCTTCAAGCCGGTGGCGGGGTATGGTGGCCGTGCGGCCTACCGAGGCGACAAACTCACCCGCCGCGTGTGGCAGGAGATCCTGCAAGGCGACTATGTGGCGCAGGCCCTGGTGGCGCCAGGCCAGCGCATGGTGGAAGCGCAGGGCAGCCCGCAGGCCATGAAGTTCGACCTGCGCGCCTACAGCTATGCAGGGGCGGTGCAGTGGCTCGCCGCGCGGCTGTACCAGGGGCAGACGACCAATTTCCGCACACCCGGTGGCGGGTTTGCCCCGGTGTACAGCAGCGGCTTCCATGCCGGGTTGCGGGCGTGAGCGCTGCAGGGCCGAAAGGTGGTCGCCGTCGCGGCGGTCGGCTCAGCGCTCGCCGGCAAGGCCGGCCGCCATCCGGTCCATGGCATGGCGCACCGCGCGCTTCATCACGCTGGCCTTGATGTCTAGCTTGCCTATGCACTGGCCGTTCATCACTCCGGCCAGACCATGCACGGTGGACCAGATGTACAGCGCATCGAGGTCGACGGCCTCGCGCACCGCGGCGGTTTCGCCATGCATGCGTCTGAGCACGCCGCGCAGCACATCGAATGCGTGGGTGGCATCGGGCAGGAGGTCGAGTTCCGCGACCGCTTCGGGCCAGGTGGTGCTGAACATCAGCCGGTATTCCAGCGGATGCTCCTGCGCGTAGGCCAGGTATTGCACACCGAGCGACTCCAGATCCTGCTGCGGATCCTCGAACCGGTGCCGTGCGTCCAGGTCGGCGGCAAAGCGCTGAAAGCACCGCCGCATCACCTCGGCCAGCAGGTGGTCGCGGCTGGGGTAGTGCTTGTAGGGGGCCTGGTGCGACACACCGAGCTTGCGCGCCACTTCGCGAAGACTCAGTTTCTCGATGCCGTGTTCGGCAATCACTTCCTGGGCGGCCACGATGCAGGCGTCGCGCAGTTCCAGGGTTGCAGCAGGTTCGGTCTTCTTGCGGTGCATGGGGGTGTGGACGCAGTCAGGCGCCGCGTGAGGCGGCGACAGCCCCGATCGTAGCCACATTCAGGGCCGCTGCGGATCTGCGCAGGGCGGCCAGGCTCCGGAGCCGCTGGTTGGCAGTACCTACTGTTCTGGTCACACGGGTAGACACTGTCAACAAAAAGCACTTGCGCATGATGCTTCGCCGCCCCTCCAGACCTGCCCGACCCTGATTGTTGCTGACGCTTCCGCTGGTGGCCCTGCTGAGCGGCGCGGAGGTTGCGGCGCGGAGGTCGCCGAGATACTAAACTTTGCAGGATAGACGGCCCGTTCCATTTTTCTGCGAAGTGATCCATGAATATTCCGTTTCCGCTGGGTGCCAAGGTACGTTTCACGCAGGATCGCCTGTCCGCGCTCTCACTGCGGGACAGAAAAGGGCTCGAGGGCCGCATCGGTGTGGTGCAGACGGATGGCAGCCTCACCAAGAAGCCGACGGTGTTTTTTCCGGCCGAACGTACACGACCCGATCTGCGCCTGTTCCGGGTGGATCCCGCGCAGCTGGAGATCGTTGAAATGCCGCCTGAACCACCGGCCCCACCGCCCGCCAGTGCGGACGCCAGCCCCCCGCCCACCGCTGCCGGCGAAAACCTCTCCCAGAGCGACCTGGACAAGCTGTTTGGTTGAGCCTTCAGCCGACCGGCAGTGGTTGGCACAGGAAGCGGCGCCATTCACCCGTGAGCGGCAGGACCGGGCCGGCTCACACCCACCCCTGCCGCCAGTGCGCCTGGTCGCGCAGCTCACGCCATGGGATGCGTCTGACAGATTGCGAGTGGACTGCCTGCAGGTCGACAAACTGGATCCGGGTGTCGGGCGGCTCCGGCAGCACGACATGCAGCACCAGGAAGTGTTTCTCCCTGGCCACGGGGTGCACGGCTGTCCACTTGGTGAGCAGGAGCTTTTTCGGATGGAGGGGGTTCATGGCGGGGCTGGCTGGGCTGTCATCTGCGGGCCTGCGGGACTTCGTCATCGGGAAGGCAGTTCCACATGGGCCTGTTAGCTGTAGACGCGGTTCTTCTTCTGGCCAGTGAGTTCGGCCAGGCGCGCCAGCGGCGGTTCAGCCTGGGGCAGCAGTCTCGGCACGAAGGCACGGACTGACTTGGCCAACATGGTCAGGATGGCGTAGGTGCCGGTGGTGCGGGGGATTGAAAGCGGACTTGCGCACGGCACGGCCTCGGCCCCGATCCGGCAGCCCATCGCCCGGTAGCCGTGCTGGCGCGTTTCCCGTATCCGTATCCGCAGCCGCGCCGGATGGCCGCTTCGCCGGCCAGCACCGGCGGCTTGCGCAGTTGCTGGCATGGACCGAATTCTCTCTGAAGTCAGGAAAAAAATGGTCATTCCTGGATCGCCTTGAATGTTGTTTTGGTGGTCTGGAGTTGACAATCGAAACCTTGGCGAATTCCACCGATCATTCGGCCCTGTCTGGTTTGCCTGGCAATTTCAACGCCAGTTTCGTGTTGCCTCGCGCCGCACGTGTTTCAATGCGCACCCGCGCATCGAAGTCGGCCAGCGCGACGGTGGCAATCTCGTCCATCAGCTTGTTGACACTGATCGCGTTGGATCGGGCCCGGGCCTTGAGGCGCTCATGCCCGTCATCCGGTAGGCGGATTGTCAAGGTAGACATGGAGGTACCTCCAGGCAATGTTCAGGCGTCGAAATCCTGAGCGAGGGAAACTTCAATTCTCCATGCGATATGTCGCGCCGGTTTCTCGTGACGATCGCGTCGGCTTGCGCCGCCACGCCAAGCTCTGTCAGGCGCTTGTCGGCCTCATCGGACAGACCAGGACTGCTTCCACGTCGACAAGTCCGATCTTGGTTCCCGGCGGTTCGGGCAGGACGACACGTGGCGCCGGAAAGTGCTTCTCTTTGGAGTCCGGCTCTCCATTGGTCATTGCGGCCGATGTGCCAGTAACGCACGCTGGAGGCTTCATCCGGGGATGCGTAGCGATTGCACATTGCGGGAGATTGGCAATGGATGGACGCGCTGCCCCTCGCCATCGGTCATGGCTTGCGAAACCACAGGTCCGTCGAAGTATCAGCGCTGTTCCTTGGCAATCATTGCAAACCTCTGTCTGATGTCGTTTATGCGTATGCAACCCGCATCGGGCCCCATCGCTCTGGAGCATTCCTGCGCGAACCCCACGAATCAGACTATTGGATGGTCGGCACCGGCGCAGCTGGCATGGCCTTCACCGACGCACTGCCAAGTCAGCCGGATGCCACGGTCACCATGGTTGACCTGCGCCTCGCACCCGGCGGTCAATGGATCGACACCTATCCCTTCGTGCGACTCCAAACACCGCCCGCCTTCTGCGGCGTGTCGTCCGTGCCTATGGGGCGCGACACTTTGGACAGGTCTGGCCTCAACGCTGGTTTTCGCAGGCGGCAGGTGCACACGCGCTGCGAGCGTACTATGCGCGGGTGATGGGCCAGCATTTTTTGCCGACCGGGCGCGTGCGCCACATCCCTTGCAGCCACCACGCCATCGCGCCCGATGGGAGCCACCGCATCACATCGCGCTTGCGTGGCGTCGTACGGGAGGTGCTTGCGCGGCGAAATCCATTTGGCTGCGGGCGAGGTTGCGCGAGGGCCGCGTGGCCGGCGCCGGCCAGGACGGGAGCGGTGGCGCGCAGATGAATGTCCGGTGTGCAAAGGCCGTCGTTCGGGGCAGGGTCATCACGTCGCACGGCAGGGCGAGCTGCAACAATGTCCGGATGATGCCCCGTCTGTCCTTTTCCGCCGCCCTTGTGCAAGCCGTCCGAGTGCATGCGCCCGGCCCGGAGCATCCCCGCCGGCTGGAGCGAGCTCGTCTTCACGCAGCACCGCGGCGGCTTGCACGGCCGCCTCTTCAACTGCGGGCTCGGGTCGCGCGGGATGGCGCTGAAGGTGGCCGCGCTGCAGTGCGACCGCGTGGGGCAGCCGCAGCTCCGGGGGTGCGCCGCCACCGAGCTCTATGACCCGGACGGACGTCCGCAACAGCACTAGCACCGCATCCGGCCGACCGATGGGAGACACCATGAACGAGACCCGATCCGCGCTGCGGTGCGCCGCCACCGCGCTGCTGGCGCTGGCGCTGGGCGGCTGCGGCACCGCGACGACCGCGCCACCCTCGCCCATGGCCGCCGCCAGCGAGCCCTGCGTGGCCGAGCAGTTCCAGGTCGGGAACCTCACCGTCGGCGGCCGCAGCTGCCGCTACGCGACGGGCCGCTGGCACCTGCGGGTCGAGCCGGCGCTGCCCGGGCTGGCGCTGTGGCGCGACGACACCCGCGTCGACACCGTGCTGCAGTTGTTCCCGCGCAGGCCGGGCGAGCCGGTCTCGGCGATCCTGCCCGCGCTGCGCGCCCAGGGTGCCATCCCGGACGACGGCGAGTGCATCCTGGTGCCGGCGCCAATGGGGCCCGCGCCGCGCACCGTCACCCACTACCAGGTGCTGCCCATCGGCGAGCGCCTGCGCCGGCTCGAGGCCACGCCGAAGGACGAGATCCCGGACCCGCCCTGCGGCGAATACGGTGCCTCGACGCATGGGGTGCGCTACTTCATCGACGACCTGCGCGAGCCACGCTGGGTGGTCTACGCCAACGAGGGCCAGGACGGCACGCTTGTGAACCCGCGCAGCATCGCGTGGCGGCCTTAGCGGCGGCGCGGCAACCCGATCATGGCTACATGTCGGCCGATCTGGTTCGCCTTCAAGGCTCCGGCGTCCGAGGCGCCGCCGTTCCTCGGATATCGCCTGACCAAGACGCTGACCGCGCTCGCGGTGGCTCGATCTTCGCGGGCGACGAATTCAAGAAGATCGCAGTCACGGATGAAATCAGCTATCCCGACCTGATCAAGTCACCCCGAGCAAGTCGGCAGAGATATTCTTTGGCCGAAACATCGAGGCGGGTGTCATGTGTTTCGTCAGTGCGCTCGTCGTTACGCAGGTCAACGGTAGCCTGAACTCGAAAATGGAGGCGATTTCCGTATCGCAGCATGAAGGGAAAGTGGCTGGACATGATTCCTGTGCTTTGGCGCTTCGACATCAGTCGCATCAGCCTGGCCTGCCCCGCACTATCGGGTATCCCTCTCACCATCCCGAGCTGCCAGCCACACCTTTGAACGGCCCGACCAGCTCAGGTGTGATCCAGCCGCCATAGAACCCCCCCGGCTGCGGGCGTGCTGGCTGGCCCCCGACAGTGCATAGGAGTAGATCGGGGTAAAACGCAACGCACTCGGCGACAGCTTCCGCGCCAGCCATTGGCTCCGGGTAACTCCATGCGACTTTCGGGAGGCGCTTGGAGCCAGCTGCCAGGGTCCAGTACCTCGCCGGCCCCTTCCACTCGCAGACAGAACCGCCGCCAGCAGGTTGCAACAGGTGTTTGGCTACATCCGACCAAGGCAAGTAGAAGGTCGGCGGATGTGATGTCTCAAGGACTACGACTGCGCGTTCGGTTCTGGCCACTTCGATGTCATCCCAGCGCACCACAACTACCCGGTTGTCGAAGGCTATCTTTGGCGGTCGCGGGAAATCCCAGACCGACACTTGGCTGGGTCCGGGTGGGACCGCGAAACTGGGCCGCTCGGTGCCTCGCCATTGCCAGGATTCGCGGGCTGCTTGAGCCCATTCGGGAACTTCACTCATTGGATCGTGCCTTCTCGTTTCGTATGGCTGACTGCTTTGGCGATGCCCGCTTGTGCTGGCTCGCAGGTTACTCCCGCGTGAGTGGATTCAAGTCAAACACTTCCTCTACCACTGCCTCCGTCAACACCAGGCACCACCAAGTTTGCCGGTAGCTTTGCACCCGCGCCTTGGCCCCGGCCCGCGACAGAATCTCTGGGCCTCTGATGACCATGCCACCCTGCGTGACCCGACGCACTGCAGCCCCTTGGAGCGGCGGAAGGCCGATGCCACCGCCGTCCGTCACCAGTTCGGCCAAAAGCGCCAGGGGGTCGTTTATACCCACCTGGTGAGGCCGCAGGCGCAGTTCGCCTGACACCGGGTCCTTTGGCCTTCCAAAGCAATTGTTGACCGCAAGCGCGAGGCGATCCACCGACGCGAATGTTTCTCCGGGTCACGCGAATTTCAGGAGCGACGCGGGCAGTGAACCGGTGCGTGACTGGCCGATAGAACTGCCGGTCATGGAGCGCAAGGCCATTGGTGAGGACATCAAGACAATGCAGTTCGGATGGCCGTTGGGCATGCCGCTGGTGGCGCACCTGGGCACGGGAATTTGGGAAGTTCGTACGCGGCTGAGCAATCGCATTGCGCGTGTGTTGTTCGTGCTTGACGGCGACACGATGGTACTTTCGCCTGGCTTCTTCAAGAAGGACCAGAAGACGCCGGGGCCGGAATCGGATTTGGCAAAGGATCGACTCAAGATGTTGAAGAGGATCCAATGAAAAAGCAGAATGTGGGTAGCGATCTCGATGATTTCCTCGCGCAGGAGGGCATGCTTTAGGAGGTTGCCTCTGTCGCGGTAAAGCGCGTGATCGCCTGGCAGATAGAGCAGGAAATGGCGGCTCAAAAGCTCACGAAGACCGCCATGGCCAAGAAGGACGTACCAGCCGCGCCTCGCTCAACCGCCTGCTTGACGAAAACGACACCAGTCTGACCTTGACGACGCTGGCTGGTGCTGCTGCCGCGCTGGGTCGTCGTATCAAGCTTGAACTGGCACCGCCCTGATCGATTGAACAAGACTTGCCGGGTGCGCGCCGAGTCTCCTCAAGCTGCTGATTGGAGATCACCATGAACAAACGGCGCCTCACGATCACGATGCAAGCCAACTGGCAAGGCGCTCTGGGAGCTGCAGGGAAGTCCGCCAAGGCCAACACCTGCCAGGGCAAGGGGAACCTTTCCGTGCGGGAACTGGCCTGCGCATTGGGGCGCGATGTCAAGCGCGTGCATGACGATGTCGTGATGCTGGCTGAACCGGGCCTGCTGGAGCGGACTGACAACGGGGTCGTCATTTGCCCTTTCGCTTCGATGCACACCGACATGTACCGCGCGAGGCGGCTTGAGCGGCACTAGTGCCGACCTGCATACTCCGGAAAAGCCTGTTCATCAGTTACAACGCCATGAATTCCTTTGTCAGGATGCCCGCTGCATTCTGACCGAACTGAAATCTCGCCGCCCTTGCGTACAACTAGCGTGTCAGAACCGGTGGTCCTGGGTCGCTTCACATCCGTTCTTCTCCTGGTTGACGGACTTCATGATCAAGACGGTGGTACGGCTGGGAGGGGGCAGGCACTTGGCCAATGCTTCGCGCGCTGCCGCGGCGAGCGGCCCCTCACCGCTTTCGGCCCTCCAGCGCGAGCCCAGCAACAGCGCCTGCACGGCTTCCGAGGAGAACAAGGCTGTGGGCATCCTTGATCCGCGCCTGCAAGGCATCCCGGGTGGCCTGATTGATCACGGACCAGCGGGTGTCAGGCACGATCGACTCGAAAACCGTCGAAAATCTTGTCCTCAATGGATGCTGCTCCATGCCCCACACACATTTCACCGCTGTACCGCTGGGAAAGTCCTCTCGACTCATGAACCATGGCCCCACCGTTCTGGTGTCGGCACAGCATGCCGGGACCCGAAACGTCATGGCCGCCGCTTGGGCGTGCGTACTCGACTATGGCGAGTCGACCAAAGTAACAGTGGTGCTCGACAAGTCGACCTTCACGCGTGGGCTGGTCGAGGCAAGTGGTTATTTCGCACTTCAGCTTCCCACCAAGGCCATGGCGAAACTCACCTACGCATTGGGAAGTGAAAGTGCAAATCATGTCGCCAACAAACTAGAAAAGCTTGGGGCAAAGATCTTTGCGGCGCCGGACTTCGACTTGCCTCTGGTAGAGGGTTGCGTTGCGTGGTTGGCATGCAAACTGATGCCCGAGCCGCACAACCAGCAAACCTACGACCTCTTCATCGGTGAAGTGGTGGGAGCATGGGCGGACGAAAGGGTGTTCCGCGATGGCCACTGGAATTTTGACGACGGCCCCGACGAACTGCGCACGATTCACCATGTCGCTGGCGGACATTTTTTTGTGACTGGCGACGTTGTGTCGGGCTGAGGTGACCGGATTCAGGCGCTCAAGTCGCACTCGCCGGGCTCGGTAGGGAGCCTCTTTTTTGGGTCCTTTCCTGAGTCGTCCTGTTGCGCTTGGAATCCCCATCTGCACGCGAGTATGGGGTACAGCTCGACTGCTGTGAAGACCTTCTTCCACCCCGATCAGCTCCGGCGCCGCCGTTCGGCGCAACCAGCAGGCATAGGCCGCGATCGTCTGTCAGCTTGTACAGGGCATCGCGCGGCTTGGCGTTTCGAACCTTGGTATCGGTGCCGATGGGAACTGCGCCATGGATGATGGTGCTTACCATCCAACTTTCCATCAATACCGTCGGATTTCAATGTCCGTGTCGAGGGGTCATCGGACTGTCTTCTCTCGAAGATCCTTGTTTTTATTGAATTTTTGGATCTCTTTGGACCCTGTCGGACCTTGAAGTGGTGTAGGGGAGGAGGATCGAACTCCCGACCTCTGCATTGCGAACGCAGCGCTCTCCCAGCTGAGCTACCCCCCCACATGCGGCAAATTCTAGCCACAAGCGCCGCAAGACGCCTGATGTTTCTAAGGGCGCAAATAGTGCCGCCATGGCGCCCAAGAGCCGCCGCGACTGTACGAAAATAGCCTGGAGCGGGTGGGCGCCTGTGCACCGGTACACCCGACACCCAGACATTCCCACAGCGAGCAGGAACCCTCCATGGCGAAGACCCGTGAACCGGCTTGGTACGACACGCAATACAACAATACCGCGCGCGTGCCCGAATCGGCCGCCATCATGGCCGGTTGGAAGGAGCGTTCGGCGCAGGCCCGCGCCACACTGAAATGTGATCTGGACGTGCCCTATGGCGAGCAGCCGGGCGACATGCTCGACATCTTCCCCGCCGCCAGCCCGAATGCGCCGGTGTTCGTGTTCATCCACGGTGGCTACTGGCGGGCGCTGGACAAGTCCGACCAGTCCTTCATCGCCGCGCCTTTCGTCCAGGCCGGTGCCTGCGTGGTGGTGCCGAATTACGATCTTTGCCCTGGCGTCCCCGGCCGGGCGGTGACCGTGCCGCAGATCGTCCTGCAGATGGTGCGTGCGCTCATCTGGGTCTGGCGCAACATCGCCCGGTATGGCGGCAACCCGGCCTGCATCACGGTGGCAGGCCATTCGGCGGGCGGGCATCTGGCGACCATGATGCTGTCGTGCAACTGGCAGTCGCAGGGCAAGGAGCTCCCCGCAGATCTGGTGCGCAATGCCCTGTCGATCTCCGGTCTGCACGAGCTCGAGTCCATCATGCGCACCCCCTTCCTGCAGTCGGTGCTGCGGCTCGACCCGGCCCAGGTGCGCAAGGTCAGCCCGGCCTGGCATGTGCGGCCGGGCAAGGGCCGCTTGACGGCGGTGGTGGGCGGGGCAGAGAGCCCCGAGTTCCAGCGTCAGAACAAGCTGATCCAGAGCAGCTGGGGCAGCGGTGTGGTGACGGTGTGCGAGGTCCTGCCCGGCCTGAACCATTTCACCATCCTGGACGCTCTGGCCGAGCCCCACACCCGGCTGCACGACCTGGCATTGGCATTGCTGGGTTTCGACTGACGGGTTTGCGGGCCGCGCGGCCCGGCCGCTACATCAGCAGGTGTTCGCCCGCGTTGTCACCGCCCAGGGTGACGTAGTTGACCTTGCGGATGTCCATCAGCTTCCTGCCACCGGCATAACTGATCGAGCTCTGGATGTCTTGCTCCATCTCGACCAGGGTCTCGGCGAGCTTGCCCTTGATCGGCTCCAGGATGCGCTTGCCCTCGACGTGCTTGTATTCGCCCTTGTTGAAGTCGCTGGCCGAGCCATAGTATTCCTTGTACAGGCGCCCGTCCACCTCCACGGTCTGGCCCGGGCTTTCCTCGTGGCCGGCCAGCATCGAGCCGATCATGACCATGGTGGCGCCGAAGCGGATGCTCTTGGCGATGTCGCCATGCTCGCGGATGCCGCCATCGGCAATGATGGGCTTGGTGGCCACCCGGGCGCACCACTTCAGCGCCGACAGCTGCCAGCCGCCGGTGCCAAAACCGGTCTTGAGCTTGGTGATGCAGACCTTGCCCGGGCCGATGCCGACCTTGGTGGCGTCCGCGCCCCAGTTCTCCAGGTCGATCACCGCCTCGGGCGTGCCCACGTTGCCGGCAATCACGAAGGACGCGGGCAGTTTTTCCTTCAGGTAGGCGATCATGTTGCGCACGCTGTCGGCGTGGCCGTGCGCGATGTCGATCGTGATGTAGTCGGGCGTCAGACCCTCGGCCACCATCTGGTCGACGGTGGCGTAGTCGGGCTTCTTCACACCCAGCGAGACCGAGGCATACAGCCCGCGCGAGAGCATGCTGCGCACGAATGCCAGGTTGTCGAGGTCGAAGCGGTGCATCACGTAGAAGTAACCGTGCTGCGCCAGCCAGACGCAGATCGATTCGTTGACTACGGTCTTCATGTTCGCCGGCACCACCGGGATGCGGAAGCGCCGCCCGCCCAGCTCGGTGCTGGCATCACATTCAGAACGGCTCTCCACGCGGCACTTGCGCGGCAGCAGCAGGATGTTCTCGTAGTCGAATATTTCCATGGTGTTTCCAAGCTCCGGAAGACTGTTGAGGTGAACAGGTGAGCGCTTGGATTGGGCCCGGTCAGGGTCTGCCGGCCGAACGAGAGGCCAGAAACAAAAACCGGGCCACAAATGCTTGGGCCCGGTGATTGATTCTAGCAGCGTCGCCCGGGACCGGGTTCCTACAATCGGCCCATGCCTTCCGACCACCTGTACCCCTCGGCCCTGCTGGCCCACCTCAACGACGAGCAACGGGCCGCCGTGACGCTGCCCGCCGAGCATGCGCTGATCCTCGCAGGTGCCGGCTCCGGCAAGACGCGGGTGCTGACCACCCGCATCGCCTGGCTGCTGCAGACCGGCCAGGTGTCACCGGCGGGGGTGCTGGCCGTGACCTTCACCAACAAGGCGGCCAAGGAGATGATGACGCGCCTGTCCAGCATGCTGCCGGTGAATGTGCGCGGCATGTGGATCGGCACCTTTCACGGGCTGTGCAACCGCTTCCTGCGGGCCCACTACAAGCTGGCCGGCCTGCCGCAGAGCTTCCAGATCCTGGACACGCAGGACCAGCTCTCGGCCATCAAGCGGCTGATGAAGCAGTCCGGCATCGACGACGAGCGGTTCCCGGCCAAGCAGACGCAGTGGTTCATCGGCGGCTGCAAGGAGGACGGCCTGCGCCCCAACATGGTCGAGGCGCGCGACGAGGAGACCCGGCGCAAGGTCGGGATCTACCAGCTGTACGAAGAGCAATGCCAGCGCGAGGGCGTGGTCGATTTCGGCGAGCTCATGCTGCGCAGCTACGAGGTGCTGCGCGACAACGACCCGATCCGCGAGCACTACCACCGGCGTTTCCGGCACATCCTGATCGACGAGTTCCAGGACACCAACAAGCTGCAGTACGCCTGGATCAAGATGCTGGCGGGCGCCGACCCGGCCAGCAGCGTGCGGCCCGCGCTCGATCTGCATGCCGGCGGCTGCGTGCTGGCCGTGGGCGACGATGACCAGAGCATCTACGCCTTTCGCGGCGCGCGCGTGGGCAACATGGCCGACTTCGTGCGCGAGTTCGGCGTGCGCCACCAGATCAAGCTGGAGCAGAACTACCGCAGCTTCAGCAACATCCTGGACAGCGCCAACGCGCTCATCAGCCACAACAACAAGCGCCTGGGCAAGAACCTGCGTACCGACCAGGGCCCGGGCGAGCCGGTGCGGGTCTACGAGTCCACCAGCGACCTGGCCGAGGCCCAATGGATGGTGGACGAGATGCGCCAGCTGGTGCGCGACGGCAGCGAACGCAAGGAGATCGCCGTCCTGTACCGCAGCAACGCCCAGAGCCGCGTGATCGAGACCGCGCTGTTCAATGCCGGTGTGCCCTACCGGGTCTACGGCGGCCTGCGTTTCTTCGAGCGGGCCGAGATCAAACATGCGCTGGCCTACCTGCGCCTGCTGGAGAACCCGGGCGACGACACCAGCTTCCTGCGGGTGCTCAACTTCCCGCCGCGCGGCATCGGCGCGCGCAGCCTGGAGCAGGTGCAGGACGTCGCCCGCGCCACCGGCCAGTGCCTGCATGACGCCGTCGGCGCGGTCGGCGGCAAGGCGGGCGCCAACATGGGCGCGTTCGTGGCCAGCATCCAGACGCTGCGCACCCAGACCCAGGGGCTGTCGCTGCGCGAGATCATCGAGCTGGTGCTCGACACCAGCGGCCTGGTCGAGCACTACCGCGCCGAGCGCGAGGGCGCCGACCGCATCGAGAACCTGGAGGAACTGGTCAACGCGGCCGAGAGTTTCGTGACGCAGGAAGGCTTCGGCCGCGAGGCGGTGGCCCTGCCGGTGGAGGAGCTGTCGCCGGCGCCGGACGCCGAGACCGGCGAGACGGTGTCGCCGCTGGCGGCCTTCCTGACGCATGCCGCGCTGGAATCCGGCGACAACCAGGCCCAGGCCGGCCAGGACGCCATCCAGCTCATGACGGTGCATTCCAGCAAAGGCCTGGAGTTCGACTGCGTGTTCATCACCGGCATGGAAGAGGGCCTGTTCCCGCACGAAAACTCCATGAGCGACCATGATGGCCTGGAGGAAGAGCGCCGCCTGATGTATGTGGCGATCACGCGGGCTCGCAAGCGCCTGTACCTGAGCCATTCACAGACCCGCATGCTGCACGGGCAGACACGCTACAACATGCGCAGCCGTTTCTTCGACGAGTTGCCCGAAGAGGCCCTGAAATGGATCACGCCGCGCAACCAGGGATTCGGCAATCCGGCGGGCCTGCCGGCCTGGGCAAACCGGCCCGAGCCCGGCTTCACCACCCGCCAGGTGGAGGTGGTGCCCGAGCGCAAGCTGTCGGCCCACGGCCTGCGCAACGGCATGAAGGTGTTCCATGCCAAGTTCGGCGAAGGCACAGTGATGACCCTGGAGGGCGCCGGGGACGATGCGCGGGCGCAGATCAGTTTTCCACGCCATGGTGTCAAATGGCTGGCGTTGTCGGTTGCCAAGCTCACGCCCGTGCCCTGAGGCGGCGATCACCACCGACCCCGGTGCGTGCCGCCCCGGGGCGCCACCATTTTTTCGGAGGCTCTTCATGAACATCCATTGCCAGATGGCGGCCCTTGTGCTCGCCGGGTGCCTGCTCGCGGCACCAGCCGGCGCTGCCGACACCGGCCCCGCCGTCAGCCAGCCCAACGTCAGCGAGCGCCTGGACCTCGCGCGGGAAGCCATCCAGAAGCAGGACTGGAAACGCTCGCTGGCCGAGCTCAACCTGGCGCTGCGCGAGGAGCCGCGCAATGCCGATGTGCACAACCTGCTGGGCTACACCTACCGCAAGCAGGCTGCGCCCAACCTGCCCAAGGCGTTCGAGCACTACAAGCGGGCGCTCGGCCTGAACCCGAAACACAAGGGCGCCCACGAGTACATCGGCGAGGCCTACCTGATGGACAAGAAGCCCCAGGAGGCGGAAAAGCACCTCGCCGAGCTCGAGAAGATCTGCGGCAACAAGACCTGCGAGGAATATGCCGATCTGGCCAAGGCGATTGCCGCCTTCAAGACCCGGAACTGAGCGCTGCTACTTGGCCGGTGCTGCCGCCGGGTGCGGCTGGCCTTCCATGTCCCCGGTGTAGCCCGTGCCGTCCTTGGGCCCCTTGCGGCCCGTCAGCTGCCAGGCAGTGCGTTGCCCGACCAGCCGGGCCAGGAACTCCAGTTCCTCGTCGCCATGGTTGATGGCCGGCGCAGGCCGCAGCAGGCGGCCCCCGACCGGCTGCACTTCACCCCAGAAGGACTGGTGGTAGGTGGCCTGGCTGAAAGAGCGCTGGTTGCCGCTTTCCACGTCGACTTCGCCGTAACAGTTGCAGAAATAGCTGCGACCGCCCTGGCTGGCCATGATCTCGGTGTAGACCCCCGTGCCGCGAATACCCGCCGTGAGGGTCGGGGTGACGATCTGGCGCCGGGTGCCGCGGCCCCACACGCTGACCACGCCACCGCTGAGCAGGCGCAGCAGGCTCACCGTGAACAGGGACGCGCCGCGTTCCACCGCCAGGCGGGAGTTCTGGCGCACGCGAAAGGCGCTGTTGCCCACCACGAACACCAGCGAACTGTCGGGGCCGGTGACGATGTCGTCGCCGGTCTGGATCGTCTGGTCGGGGCGCAGACGCTCGCCGTTGAGGCGCGCATCACCGATCAGTTCGACGATGTTGCTGCGCGACTGGGCATGGGCGCTGGCGAATCCGCCGGCCGCGACCCAGGCAGCGGCGGCGCCCAGGAACGATCGCCGCTGGTACCACAACAGCTCGGATTCGGAACGGTCAAGCAGGGTGTGCCGGCTCATGGTGTCTCCTCGGGTGGGGCTTCGAAGCAGTCGCGGAAACTGAAATAGGTCGACGTGAAGAACATGGCAGCGATCAGCATGGCTGCCGGCATCAGTGCCACACCGGCGACCTCGGGGCTGCCGATGAAGCCGGCGAAAAGCGACACCACCAGTATGGCACCCATCAGGATCGACATCCAGACGATGCCAAAGACCACGAAGGCCCAGAAGTTGCGCAGACAGGCGATCAGGCTGAAGAAGATGCTCTTGGCGGCCGGCACCGCATGCCAGTGCACCAGGGCCGGCGCATGCCAGAACATCAGCGAGAGCGGCAACTGCATCACCAGGAAGGCCTGCATCGCCGATTGGGTGTCCGGGTTGCGGGCCATCTCCATGGTGGGCATCTTGCCGGCGATGTAGCCGCTGGCAAAGCCGCCGCCGTCGAACAGGGTGGTGATACCCATGATGACCCAGAAACCCGTCCCGTAGACCACGCCGAGCAGCAGCATGGTGCGCATCTGCTGGCGGCCGGCCCGAAAGGCGCTCAGGAATACGGTGGGCATCGGAAACCTGCCGGTCGCAGCCTCCCGGCTCGCGGCCATCAGGCCCAGCGTGCAGGCTGGCAGCAGGGCCAGGGCCAGCGACAGCCCGACCACCGGGATGCTGCCCGCGATGGACATCACAGCCAGGAACATGAAGAACAGCCCGGACAAGGCCAGGGGCTGGCGAAAGAAGGTGCGCATGCCTTCGCGGATCCAGGCTACGCCTTTTCGGGCAGGAACGAGTTGCAGTTTCATGCTGGCGCGAGCTCGGTGACGCGTTGGCGCAGCACCCGCTCGAAATGGGTCGGGTCGTGGGGTTTGAGCATGGAGGCTTCGCGGGGCAGGTGCAGGTCCCACAGGCGCGAGATCCAGAAGCGCAGCGCGCCGGCACGCTGCATGGCAGGCAGCAGGCGGCGTTCGGCAGTCGTCAGCGGGCGCACCCGGGCATAGGCCTGCAGGAAGGCGTCTTGCCGGGCCGTGTCGCAGGCTCCGGTGGCCAGGTCGACGCACCAGTCGTTCAGGCACACCGCGATGTCGAACAGCCAGGTGTCGACACCGGCGAAATAGAAGTCGAAGAAGCCGCTCAGGATCGGCTCGGCATCGCGGTTGGACGGGTCTTGCGGCGGGTCGAACAACACGTTGTCGCGGAATAGGTCGGCGTGGATCGGTCCGCGTGGCAGGGCCGCGTAGGTGGAGCCGGCAGCCACGTGGTTCTGGTAGGCCAGCTCGGCCCGCAGCAAGGCTGCCTGTTCCGGCTCCAGGAACGGAAGGATCACCGGCACGGTGTCGTTCCACCAGGGCAGGCCGCGCAGGTTGGGTTGCTGCAGCGGGAAGTCTGCGCCTGCCAGGTGCATGCGGGCCAGCATGGCGCCGACACAGGTGCAATGGGCTGCATGGGGTGACAGTGCGCTGGCGCCCGACAGCCGGTTGACCACCGTGGCCGGCTTGTCCTGCACGGAGTGCAGGTAGACGCCCTGGGCATCGGGCGCAGGATCGGGCACCGGCACGCCGCGCTGCGCCAGGTGTTTCATGAACGCGAGGTAGAACGGCAGCTGGGCAAAGCTCAGCCGCTCGAACAGCGTCAGGACGTAGGCGCCGTGGTCGGTGGTGACGAAGTAATTGGTGTTCTCGATGCCGCCGGCGCAGCCCTGCATGTCCTGCAGAACGCCCAGGTTGAGGCGACTGAGGAGGCTGCTGGCTTCATCGAAAGAGACCTCGGTGTAGACCGCCATGAATCAGTCGCCCGACATTCAGAAACCGAGAACCTTCCAGACGCGGGTGCCACCGGAACCCGATGCGCTGCCGCGTTCACCCGCCGATGGCGCGCGGTTGGCGCTGGCAGGCAGCACTTCATAGACAGGCATACCGCCCTTGGGCGACACGGTGATGGACTGGGTTTCGCCGCCCACGCGCAACTCGTCGATGCGCGAGCCGCTGTCTTCGATGCGGATGCGCTCGATCTTTCGTTCAACCGGCTGTTCGGCTGCCGGCGCCGGCGACTGGGCCAGGCAGGCGCCCGCCATGCAGAGGGATAACAGCGCCACGGCGGACGCGTACAGAGGGCTTTGGGTCATGGCTTCATTGTAGAACCACCTCCCGTGGCAGCGACGCAGGCAAAATGCACGGATGAGCGACATCCCCCCTCCCTCCGGGCCGCCGGAAACCACCCGTCCCCGCACCTTGCTGCTGGTGGACGGCTCCAGCTACCTGTACCGCGCCTACCATGCCATGCCGGACCTGCGCGCGGTGCCCGGCGACCCCGCCAGCGCCGCCACCGGCGCCATTCGCGGCATGATCAACATGATGCAGAGCCTGCGCAAGGAGATTCAGGCCGACTACGCGGCCTGCGTGTTCGACGCTCGCGGCCCCACCTTCCGGGATGCGATCTACGACAAGTACAAGGCCCAGCGCGCGCCCATGCCCGACGACCTGCGCGCCCAGATTGCGCCGATCCACGAGGTGGTCCGGCTGATGGGCTGGAAAGTGCTCGACGTGCCGGGGGTCGAGGCCGATGACGTGATCGGCACGCTGGCCGTCACGGCGGCGGCGCAGGGCATCGAGGTGATCGTCTCCAGCGGCGACAAGGACCTGGCGCAGCTGGTCGATGAACACATCACCATCGTCGACACCATGAACGGCCGCCGGCGCGACCTGGCCGGGGTGGAGGCCGAGTTCGGCGTGCCCGCGCGCCTGATGGTGGACTACCAGACGCTGGTGGGGGACGCGGTGGACAACGTGCCCGGCGTCGACAAGGTCGGCCCCAAGACGGCGGCCAAGTGGCTGCAGGAATACGGCTCGCTGGACAACATCGTGGCGCGTGCCGGCGAGATCAAGGGCGTGGCGGGCGAGAACCTGCGCAAGGCGCTCGACTGGTTGCCCACCGGGCGCCTGCTGCTGACCGTCAAGACCGACTGCGACCTTGGCGGCTGGGTGGACGGCCTGCCCTCGCTGGAGGCGATCCGCCTGGGCGAGGCCGACGCGGCTGCGCTGCGGGACTTCTACGAACACTATGGCTTCAAGGGGCTGGCCCGCAGCGCCGCGGCCGCGCTGGAGTCGAAACCGGCGGCCTCCGAGCGGCCGACACCCGCACACGATGCGAACCCCGGGCTGTTCGATCTGCCGGCCGCTGCTTCGCATGCCAGCACGCTGGCCTACGAGACCGTGCTGACCTGGCAGCAACTCGACGGCTGGCTGGAGCGTCTGGTAGCCGCCGAACTCGTCGCCGTCGACACCGAGACCACCTCCCTCGACGACATGCGCGCCGAGATCGTCGGCGTGAGTTTCAGCGTGCGCCCGGGCCAGGCGGCGTATGTGCCGCTGGCCCACGCCTATCCCGGCGCGCCCAAGCAGTTGCCGCGCGATGCGGTGCTCTGGCGCCTGAAGCCCTGGCTGGAAGACCCGCGCCACAAGAAGCTGGGGCAGCACATCAAGTACGACCGCCATGTGTTCGCCAACCACGGCATCGAGGTGCAAGGCTATGCCCATGACACCATGCTGCAGAGCTACGTGCTGGAGGTCCACAAGCCGCACGGACTGGCCAGCCTGGCTGAGCGCCATCTGGGTCGCAAGGGCATCAGCTACGAGGACCTGTGCGGCAAGGGCGCGCACCAGATCGGCTTCGAGCAGGTCGATATCGCCAAGGCGGCCGAGTATTCGTGCGAAGACTCCGACCAGACGCTGGACGTGCACCTGGCGCTGTGGCCGCAGCTGCAGGCCGATGCGCGGCTGCTGTTCATCTACCAGCTCGAGATCCAGAGCAGCGAGGCGCTCTACCGCATCGAGCGCAACGGCGTGCTGATCGACGCGGCCACGCTGGCCGCCCAGAGCCATGAACTCGGCCAGCGCATCATGCAACTGGAAGGCGAGGCGCATGCGCTGGCCGGGCAGCCCTTCAACCTGGGCAGCCCGAAACAGATCGGCGAGATCTTCTTCGGCAAGCTGGGTCTGCCGGTGGTCAAGAAAACCGCGACGGGGGCGCCGAGCACCGACGAGGAAGTGCTGGAGAAGCTGGCCGAGGACTTCCCGCTGCCGGCCAAGATCCTGGAGCACCGGGGCCTGGCCAAGCTCAAGGGCACCTACACCGACAAGCTGGCGCAGCTGGCGCTGCCGCGCACCGGGCGGGTGCACACCCACTATGCCCAGGCCGTGGCGGTGACCGGACGGCTGAGCAGCAACGACCCCAACCTGCAGAACATCCCGATCCGCACGCCCGAGGGCCGGCGGGTGCGCGAGGCCTTCATCGCGCCGCCCGGCAGCCTGATCGCCAGTGCGGATTACAGCCAGATCGAGCTGCGCATCATGGCCCACATCAGTGCCGACGAGGCGCTGCTGCGCGCCTTCACCGATGGCATGGACGTCCACCGCGCGACAGCAGCCGAAGTGTTCGGCATCGCGCCGGAGCTGGTGAGCAGCGAGCAGCGCCGTTATGCCAAGGTGATCAACTTCGGGCTGATCTACGGCATGAGCGCCTACGGTCTGGCGCGCAGCCTGCAGATCGACAACACGGCGGCCAAGAACTACATCGAGCGCTATTTCCAGCGCTACCCCGGCGTGAAGCGCTACATGGACGACACCCGTGAGCGTGCCCGTGACACCGGTTATGTGGAAACCGTCTTCGGGCGCCGGCTCTACCTGCCCGAGATCCGCTCGCCGAACGGCCCGCGGCGCAGTGGCGCCGAGCGCCAGGCGATCAACGCGCCGATGCAGGGCACGGCGGCCGACCTCATCAAGCTCAGCATGGTGCAGGTGCAGCAGGTGCTCGATGCCCAGTCGCGCGGCACCCGCATGGTCATGCAGGTGCATGACGAACTGGTGTTCGAGGTACCCCTGGCCGAGGTGGAATGGCTGCGCTCCGAGATTCCGCGCATCATGGCGGGTGTGGCTGCATTGAAGGTGCCCTTGCTGGCGGAGATCGGCGTCGGCCCGAACTGGGACCAGGCCCACTGAGCTGGCGGGACACGGCGGGCCCGGGCGTCCGTCAGCCCAGCAGGCCGGCGTGGGAGCGCGGGGCGTCCTTGTCGATGTCCCAGTCGGCCTGTCCAGCCACTTCGTAGCGGGCACGCCCGTCCATCTTGGCCCGGTACATCGCGGTGTCGGCGGCATTGACCAGGGACTCCGGGTCTTTCGCGCCGGCCGGGTACAGCTGCGCCACGCCGATGCTGATGGTGACGTGGTCGGCGGTCGGCGAGGAGCCGTGCGGGATGTTCTCGCGGTGGACCGCCTGCAGGCAGCGCTGGGCGAGGTCGCGCGCATGGGCCAGGTCCGCGCCTGGCAGCAGGAGCACGAATTCCTCGCCGCCATACCGGGCCAGCAACTCGCCGGCGCGGCGTACGCAGGAGGCCAGCACATGGGTCACGCGGCGCAGGCATTCGTCGCCGGCGACATGGCCATAGTGGTCGTTGTAGCGCTTGAAATGGTCGATGTCCGCCAGCAACAGGCTCAGGCTGCTGCCGTTGCGTGCTGCGCGCTGCCATTCGATGGCGAGCATCTGGTCGAACTTGCGGCGGTTGGCAATGCCGGTGAGGCCGTCGGTGGTGGACTGGCGGGAGAGGTTTTCGTTGGCCTGGGCCAGCAATTGCTCCTTGCGCACGAGGTCGGTCACCTCGGCGCGCGCCACCACGGTGTGGCCACTGGCGGTACGCACCTCGTAGGTGTGGATCCAGCGGTCACCCGCGTAGTGGTAAAGCGTGGGCTGAGCACCGCTGTCCTCGTGGGCCAGGTGGCGCGCAATCCAGCGCTCGGGCTCCGGAATCTGGTCCGCCAGCAGGCCCAGCGCCAGTTCGCGGCGCAGCGCCGTTTCGCGCGAGTCGGGGCCTGCACCCGCCGGAAACAGTTCCGGGAACATGTCGGCCAGGCAGCGGTTGCGGATCAGTTCACGGTTGTCGGCGTCGTAGATCACGATGCCGATCGGCAGGGCATCGAGCGCATTGGCCAGCAGGCGGTGCGCCTGCTCGGCATCCTGGCGGGCCTGTTTCATCGCGGTTTCGTGTTCGAACGCGAGGCCGGCGGCCATCTGGGCGCGGTGCATGTCCCGCCGGGCGTCCCGGGCAACACGCCAGGCTGCGAAAACCGCCAGCACCAGCAGCAGCGTGCCGAGCGCGCCCAGCGCTGCGCTGGCCTGGCTGGGCCGGGCCCATGCCAGCAGCGTGCATGCGACGCCCGCAGCCCCGAGGGCCAGGATTGTCCGCAAAGCGGTGGATGCACGCGTGAAGGGCATGGCGGTTGGACGGCGAACGGGGCGATCACCCCGGTTCATTCTGGCATTGATCACCCCGTGCGCCGATGACCTGGATCACGGTCATCACCCAAGGTGGTGGCAAGCTGCAGGGCGGGAAAGTGCCGGAATGCGTGATCGGGCTGCCCCCTTGACACGATTGATAAGATGGACAGACACCCGTGCCCGGTCTGCCGCGCCTGCGGGAACCGACCGAGACCGAGAAAACCAAATGACTGTGTTGGCCATATTGCTGGGGACCCTGACCGCCGGTATCGGCAGTGTATGGATTGCCGCACTGCTGAGTTTCGGCGTGCTGGCGCGGTACACCCGCCACATGCTGAGCCTGGCCGCGGGCGCCCTGCTGGCGACGGCCTTCATGCACCTGCTGCCGGAGGCCTTCGAGAGCGAAGCTGGCGCCCATGACCTGTTCGTGGCCTTGCTGGTGGGCCTGGTGTTCTTCTTCCTGCTCGACAAGGCCGAGTTGTGGCACCACGGGCACGAGCACCACCAGCATGACCATGACCCGCAGCACGGGCACGACCACGACCACGACCACGCAGCGGGCGGGCACCGCCATGGCCACGCGCATGGGCATGAAGCGCGACCACTGGCCGGCGGCTGGGCCGTGCTGGCGGGTGACGGCGTGCACTGTTTTGGCGACGGCATCCTGATCGCGTCGGCTTTTGTCGCGGACACCCGGTTGGGCATCATTGCCGCGCTGGCCGTGCTGGTGCACGAGATTCCGCACCGCATGGGGGATCTGATCGTGCTGCGAGCAGGGTCGAGCAACCGGCGCGCCGCCTTCCTGAAGGTATCGATGGCCGGGTCGCTGACGGCGTTCGGCGGGATGGCGGGCTACTGGCTGGTGGACCAGCTGGCCGCTTACCTGCCGTTCTTCCTGGTTGCAGCCAGCAGCAGCTTCGTGTACGTGGCGCTGGCTGACCTGATCCCGCAACTGCAGACCCGCCTGAGCGCGCGGGAAACACTGGCGCAGATCAGCTGGCTGCTGTGCGGCATTCTTCTGGTCACCCTGGTGAGCAGTCTGGCCCACGCGCATTGAGCAGCACCTGTGCCAGGTCGAGCCGGCGCGCGCTGTCGAAGTGCCGCGTCTGCCCGCTGACCGGGTCGGTGAAGGTCACCGACCTTGCCAGCAGCTGCAGCGGGCGCGTGTAGTCGGTGCTGCCCTGCGGGGTGAGCACGGGGTAGATGCCGTCGCCCACGATCGGCAGGCCGAGTGCGTTCATGTGCACGCGCAGCTGGTGCCGATGGCCGGTCACCGGCTGCAGTTCGTACCGCGCCAGGCTGCCGGAGCGCTCCAGCAATTGCACCCGGGTGCAGGCATTGGGCTGGCCCGGCACCTCGGCCTGCTGCATGAAATGGGCCGATTCGGCGATGCGGCTGACGCGTGTCAGGGGAAACGCGAGGCCGGGGCGCCAGGGAGCGATGGCCTCATAGACCTTGTGGATGCGGTGCTCGCGAAAAAGTGCGTGGTAGCAGCCACGGCTCTGCGGCTGTACAGAGAACAACACCAGGCCGGCGGTGTCCCGGTCGATCCGGTGCAGCGGCACGAGCGTCTCCAGACCGAGCTGCCGCTTCAGACGGACCAGCACGGTTTCCTGCAGGTAGCTGCCGGAGGGCACCACAGGCAGGAAATGCGGCTTGTCGACCACGACCAGATGCGCATCCTGGTGCAGGATGCTTGCATCGAACGGGATGCGCGCCTCGCCGGGCACATCGCGGTAGTAGTACAGTCGCAGCCGCGCCTGGTAGGGCCGCAGCGCCGTGACCGGCAGCGCGTGTTCGTCCACCACCTCTGCGCGGGCCATGCGGCCGAGCCAGACATCGCGGCCCTGCTGCGGAAAGCGGTCCACCAGGAAATCGAGCATCGTCGCCCAGGGGCCTGCAGGCAGAGCGATACAGCTGGCGCCGACGCCGTCCCGCAGTGGCAGCACGGCTGCGCCGGCGGGCCCTAGACGCGGTGAAACACCAGGTCCCATACGCCGTGGCCGAGGCGCAGTCCGCGGTTCTCGAATTTTGTGAGGGGCCGGTAATGGGGGCGGGGTGCGTAACCGCCCAGCTCCGGGTGGCTGCGGGCACAGCGGTTTTCCAGGGCGGGTTCGTGGCCGAGCACCTCCAGCATCTGCTCTGCGTAGGGCTGCCAGTCGGTGGCGCAGTGGAGGTAGCCGCCAGGCTTGAGCCGTGCGGCCAGCCGCTGCACCAGGGGAGCCTGTACCAGCCGCCGCTTGTTGTGGCGGCTCTTGTGCCAGGGGTCGGGGAAGAAGATGTGCACGCCGTCCAGGCCCCGCTGGGGTGCGTCTGCGTCCCAGACGGGTAGCATGTGGTCGATCACCTCGACCGCATCATGGGCCAGGATGCGGATGTTGTGCAGGCCCATGTCACCGATGCGCTTGAGCAGCGCGCCGACGCCGGGCTCGTGCACTTCGCAGCACAGGAATTCGGTGCCGGGAAGCAGCGCGGCGATCTGCGCGCTGGCCTCGCCCATTCCGAAGCCGATTTCGAGGACCAGCGGCGGATGCCTGGCAACCGGGCCGGATGCGGCTGCCGGTCGTGCCAGCTGCGGATAGTGCTGCGCCAAGATGTCGAGGGACGGCGCGTAGGGAACCACGAAGCGCGGCCCCAGGGCCTGGACAGCCCGTGCCTGGCCCGCCGTCGTGCGGCCGGCCCGGCGCACAAAACTGCGCACGGCGCGCGGGTGCGTGACATCGGCGGGCGCCCGGGTGCTTGCTGCGTGGCCGGTGGCAGCGACATCGGCGCAGGGTAGGGGGGAGGTCGGATTCACAGGGCGGGATTGTAGAGAGCGCGCCACGCGCCCACCCAGCCGGACAGCGCATCCGCGACCGTACCCGCTGCGGGCCCAAGGCCCAGCACCGCGGCGGCTGCGTTGAGAACACGCAAAGGGTCCGAGGTGTCCAGCGGCGCTGCCCCATTCTGCTTGGACAGCTTGTGCCCGTCGGCGGCCAGCACCAGGGGGGTGTGCAGGTACCGGGGCAGCGGCAGGCCCAGAGCCTGCTGCAGCAGGATCTGGCGTGCGGTGTTGTCGGCCAGGTCCTCGCCGCGCACGACATGCGTCACGCCCTGGGCGTGGTCGTCCACAACCACCGCCAGCTGGTACGAGAACGGGCCGTCGGCGCGTCGCAGCACAAAGTCGCCAACGGCCTTCGCCACGTCCTGCTGATGCGGGCCCAGGCGCCGGTCGTTCCAGTGCACCGGCGCCAGCGCGTCGGGCAGGCGCAGCCGCAGGGCGAGGGCAGGTTTGCCGTGCAGCCCCGCGCGGCAGGTGCCTGGGTAGACCAGTTCGCCGTGGCGCGTGCGCGCCAGGCCGCGCCGGGCGAGCGCCTGCTCCACCGCCTTGCGCGAGCAGGCGCAGGGGTAGGCCTGGCCGGCGCGCAGCAGCTGATCCAGTGCGCGCTGGTAGCGATCGGCGTGCCGTGTCTGGTAGTGGGGGGCTTCGTCCGGCAGCAACTGGCAGGCCTGCAGTTGCTGCAGGATGGTCCGGTCTGCTCCTGGCACACAGCGCGCAGTGTCGATGTCCTCGATGCGCACCAGCCAGCGGCCGCCCAGGCCCTGGTTCCAGGCTCTGGCATCGAGCCAGCTGGCCAGTGCCGCCACCAGGGAGCCGGCATGCAGCGGCCCGGTGGGGGAGGGCGCGAAGCGGCCGGTGTAGACGCGGGTAGTGGAACTCACCCCATGGTCAGGGCCAGCGACAGGCCGGACAGGAAGGCGTCCTCGACCCGGTGCCCGATGCACCAGTCGCCGCAGACGCCCAGACGCACGCGGTTGTCCCACAGGTGGCTCTTGCCCAAAGGCTTGAGAGTCTGCGCATACGCCCAGCGGTGCGTCTCTGAGTGGGTCGGCTCTGCGCGGATCCCGGTGACTTCGGAGAAGGCCTTGCCCAGCTTGGCCTGCACCCGGGCTGCGTCATTGGAGAAGTGTTCGCGCGACCAGGCCGCACTGGCCTGCACGGTCCAGCGTTCCACCGGGTCGCGGCCGGGTTTGGAGGACTCGCGCGCCAGCCAGGCGATGCGGTGGTGCGTGCTGCGCGCCGCGTTCCATTGTGGGCCGAGTGTGCTGAAGGAGGGCTGCATGGCATTGGGGAAGGCCAGCATCAGCGTCCAGCAGGGGGCGACTTCGACCGCGCCGATCTCCTGTGCCATGGTGTCCGCCAGCTCGGAATTGAGCAGCAGTTCGCGCGCCTGCCAGGCCGGCAGCGCGAGGATGACGGCATCGAAGCCGCTGCGTGCTGCACGGTGGTGGTCGGTGGCGGTTTCTGCGCCGACGGTATGCAGCGTCCAGTGGTGGACCTGGCTGGCATCCCGTTCCAGGCGGGTGACCCGGGTGCCAAGAAACAGGCTGCCGCTGCGGGCCAGCGGCTCGGCCCATGCCGCCGGCAATGCGTTCATGCCAGGGGAGGGCACCCAGTGGGGCTCGCGGGCCGGCAGGCCGGCGGCGGCGACCCGGCCATGGGCGTCCAGCACCCGCACGGTGTTGGCGCTCCAGGGTTTGCACAGCCCCGGAACGGTCTGCAGGGCCTGCGCGAACCGGGCATCGCGCACGGTGAAGTACTGCGCGCCGTGGTCGAATCCGCCGAACGGGCTGCTGCGGGTGGCCATGCGGCCGCCGGGGCGAGCGCTCTTGTCGAACAGGCTGACCTGGTGGCCGGCCTGCACCAGCGTGCGGGCGCATGCGATGCCTGCGATGCCGGCGCCGATGACGGCAATGTGCCTGAACTCTGGCATGGGGATCGCTCCTGTTGTTGTAGTGGATGTGGGCGACTTTACACGCCTTGTTCAGCCGTGCCCGTGCCGTGACAGCAGGGACTCGCGGGTGGTCGGGCTGTCGAGTTGCTTGAGCCACCATTGCAGTGCCCGGCCCTGGCGTGAACGGCTGGCGCCGCGCCAGGCGTAGTGCACCCGGACCGTGCGCGGTGCGCGTTCCGTCCGGCGCACCACCAGGCGGCCGGAGGCGATGTGGTCCGAGGCCATGCATTCGGGCACATGCCCCCCGCCGAGGCCGCTCAACTGGGCGTCGATCTTGGCGCGCATGGTCGATACCGTGAACACGTCCTGGCCGTCAAAAAGGCCCACCGTCATGCCGTTGCCGCGCGGGATCGAGTCGGCGGCAGCAATGACCCGGTGCTGGCGCAGCACGGAATCAGACAGGGGTTCGGCGGCCGTGGCCAGCGGGTGGTGTGGCGCGACCGCGTAGACGAAGTGGGCATCGCCCAGCGGCCGGGTGTGGATGTCGGAATTGTTGGTGGCCTCCACCACGCCGATGGCGAGGTCTGCCTGCCCGGAGGTCAGGGCGAAAAGCGTGCCCGACAGGGTCTCCTCGCGCAAGCGCAGCCGCGTGGGCGGGCCCATCGCGAAGAAGCTCTCGCACAGCTCCATCAGCGTGGTCTGCGCGATGATGCTGTCGGCCGCGATCGTGAGCTGGGGCTCCCAGCCGGTGGCCACGCGCTTGACACGGTTGGCCATCGCGTCGATGGCTTCCAGCACATGGCCTCCTGCGGACAGCAGCTCGTCCCCGGCGGGCGTGAGGCGCGCCTGGCGCGTACTGCGGTCGAACAGCAGAACGTCCAGTGCCTCCTCGATCTGGCGCACGCGGTAGGTGAGCGCGCTGGGCACCACGCCGATGGCGCGCGCGGCTGCCGCAAAGCTGCCGGTGCGGGCAATGGCCTGCAGCATGGAGAGGGCGTCCGGGGTCAGGACATCGCGTGCGGTGGCCATGGGTCATTCAAAAAATTCGAATGATGCCATCAAAACCAGAGGTCTCGCAAAACGGCCCACGGGCCTAAAGTACAACCCATGCCACAAACAGGAGTCCATGATGTTGACCTTGCGCAAGTCTGCTGATCGCGGTTGGGCTGACCACGGTTGGCTGAAGTCCTTCCACAGCTTCTCCTTCGCCGGTTACTACGATGCGGCCCACATGGGATGGGGCAATCTGCGCGTCATCAACGAAGACCGCATTGCGCCGGGCAGCGGTTTCGGCACCCACGGCCACCGTGACATGGAGATCATCAGTTATGTGCTCAGTGGCGAACTGGCACACAAGGACACCCTGGGCAATGTCAAGGGCATTCCCCCGGGCGATGTGCAACGCATGAGCGCCGGCACCGGCGTGCGGCACAGCGAGTTCAACCATGCGCCGGACGCAGAGACCCACTTCCTGCAGATATGGATCGAGCCGGATGTCACCGGCATCGATCCGGGCTACGAGCAGAAGACTTTCCCGGTGTCCGACAAGCGGGGTCGCCTGCGCCTGGTGGCGGCGCCCGGCGGCGTGGACGGCGCCGTGACGATCCATGCCGATGCGTGCCTGCATGCTGGCCTGTTCGATGGCGCCGAATCCGCCACGCTGGAATTGCGCCCCGGGCGCAAGGCCTATGTGCACATCATCCGAGGGCAACTGCAGGTCAACGGCCAGCTTCTGGGCGGTGGTGATGCGGCCCTGCTCGACGGAGAGCGCCATATCGTACTGTCGGGCGGCACACAGGCCGAGGTGCTGGTGTTCGATCTGGCGGCCTGACGCGGTTCCGATTCCGTTTCTCTTCTTTCCCTCTACCGTCTTCCACCTTCATTTGTCTAAGGATCTCACCATGAGTGCGTCCCTGCAAGCCCCCCTGGCCCTGGTCGGCCGCCTCCTGCTCGCGCTGCTGTTCCTGCCCGCCGGGCTCAGCAAGATCGGCGGATTCGCCGGCACCGTGGGCTACATAGGCTCTGCGGGGCTTCCCCTGCCGACGCTGGGGGCCATCCTGGCGATCGTGGTCGAGGTCGTTGGTGGCCTGGCCCTGCTCGCCGGGTTCGGCACCCGCATCGCGGCGCTGGCCCTGGCCTTGTTCACGCTCGTGGCCACGGTGATCTTTCATGCCTACTGGGCCGTCCCGCCCGAGCAGGCCATGATGCAGCAGTTGATGTTCTTCAAGAACATCGCGGTCGTGGGCGGTCTGCTGGTGCTGGCGGCGCATGGCGCAGGTGCCTGGAGCCTGGATGGGCGGCGCGCCAGCGCGTGACCCGGCGGGCTGCGCACCGCCTGAGTCGACGCGCCGCGCACCTTGGAGCCCTGCCGCGCCCCGGGTGGACGCGGCCCATCTTTTTGAGTTCGAGTTTTTTTCACAGAAGTTTTTCAAGGGAGTTTTCTGATGGCAAAAGTAGCAGTTGTCTTTCATTCCGGTTACGGACACACCCTGCGCATGGCGCAGGTGATCGCCGAGGGCGCGGATGCGGAGCTGGTGCCGATCGACGCCGACGGCAACCTGCCCGAGGGCGGCTGGGACACCCTGGCCGCAGCCGACGCGATCATCTTCGGTTCGCCGACCTACATGGCCAATGTCAGCTGGCAGTTCAAGAAGTTCGCCGACGCGTCCAGCAAGCCATGGTATGTGCAGGCCTGGAAGGACAAGCTGGCCGCCGGTTTCACCAACAGCGCCGGCCTGAACGGCGACAAGCTGGCCACGCTCAACAGCCTGTTCGGCCTGGCCATGCAGCACGGCATGATCTGGGTCAGCCAGGGCCTGATGCCCAGCAACTCCAAGGCCACGACCCGCAGCGACATCAACAACCTGGTGTCCTACAGCGGCGCGATGGCGCAGTCGCCGTCGGATGCGGGCGCCGAGGCGATCCCCAGCGGCGATCTGGACACGGCGCGGCTGTTCGGACAGCGCGTCGCGGACGTCGCGCGCAAGTTCCGCGGCTGACAGCGGGCGGTTCGCCCGGCCCAACCCGGCCTGCGGGGCGGACCGGGCCAAACCTACAATGGCGGCATGTTTGTCCACCTGCGCCTGCACACCGAATTCTCCGTCGTTGACGGCACCAATCGCATCGATGACGTGGTGGCTGCGGCTGCCGCCGATGGCCAGCCGGCCCTGGCAGTTTCCGACCTGAACAACCTGTTCGGTGCCATCAAGTTCTACAAGTCGGCGCGTGGCAAGGGTGTCAAGCCGCTGATCGGTGCCGATGTCGTGTTCGAGGGCCTGGGCAAGGATGTGCAGGCCGGCTCGCGCCTGCTGCTTCTGGTGCAGAACCGCCAGGGTTACCTGAATCTGTCCGAACTGCTGGCGCGTGCGTACACGCGCAATGTGGGTCGCGGGCACCCGGTCGTCAAGTGGGCCTGGCTGGAGGAACTCTCGGGGGGCCTGATCGCCCTGTCCGGTGCCCAGTCCGGCGCACTGGGGCAGGCGCTGGTGCAGGGGGATGCCGGGCGGGCCCATGAGGTGGCCCTGCAACTGGCCGGCTGCTTCCCGCACCGCCTCTACATCGAGCTGCAGCGCGCCGGGCGCCCCGACGATGAGCGCCACGTGGCGGCCGCAGTGCAACTGGCCGCACGCATGGGCCTGCCGGTGGTGGCCACGCATCCGGTGCAGTTCACGGCCGCTGACGACTACGAGGCGCATGAGGCGCGGGTGTGCATTGCCGACGGCGAGGTGCTGGGCAATGCCCGGCGCGTGCGCCGTTTCACCCGGGAGCAGTATTTCAAGAGCAGCGCGCAGATGCAGGCCCTGTTTGCCGACATTCCGTCCGCGCTGGCGAATGCGGTCGAGATCGCCAAGCGCTGCAACCTGACGCTGGTGCTGGGCAAGCCGCAGCTGCCCGACTTTCCCACGCCCCTGGTCAACGGCCAGCAGATGACGCCGGAAGACTATTTCCGCCATGCTTCGTACGAGGGTCTGCAGGAGCGGCTGGAGCACCTGTACCCGGATCCTGCGCGGCGCGAACAGGAACGGCACCGGTATGTGGAGCGCCTGGAGTTCGAGATCGGCACCATCCTCAAGATGGGTTTCCCCGGCTACTTTCTGATCGTCGGCGACTTCATCAACTGGGCCAAGCGCAACGGTTGCCCGGTCGGCCCGGGCCGGGGTTCCGGTGCGGGCTCGCTGGTGGCCTATTCGCTCAAGATCACCGACCTGGATCCGCTGCAGTACAACCTGCTGTTCGAACGTTTCCTGAATCCGGAGCGGGTGTCCATGCCCGACTTCGACATCGACTTCTGCCAGGCCAACCGCGACCGGGTCATCGACTATGTCAAGTCGAAGTACGGCAAGGAGGCCGTGAGCCAGATCGCCACCTTCGGAACCATGGCTGCGCGCGCGGCCATCCGCGACGTGGGCCGTGTGCTCGACATGAGCTACACCTTCTGCGACGGCATCAGCAAGCTGATCCCGAACAAGCCGGGCACCCACATCACGATCGACGGCGCCATCAAGGCCGAGCCTGTGCTGGCCGAGCGCCTGGCCAAGGAAGACGACGTCAAGACCCTGCTGGCCCTGGCCCAGAAGCTCGAAGGCATGACCCGCAATGTGGGCATGCATGCCGGCGGCGTGCTGATCGCCCCGGGCAAGCTGACCGATTTCTGCCCGCTCTACCAGCAGCCGGGCAGCGAGTCGGCGGTGAGCCAGTACGACAAGGACGACGTGGAGGCGATCGGCCTGGTCAAGTTCGACTTCCTGGGCCTGGCCACCCTCACCATCCTGGAGATCGCCAAGGAGATGATCATGGCCCGCCACAAGGGCCAGGAGAACTTCGCCTTCGAGAACCTGCCGCTGGACGACCCCCGGGTCTACAAGCTGTTCGCCGACGGCCTGACCGAGGCGGTGTTCCAGTTCGAATCGCGCGGCATGCAGGGCATGTTGCGCGACGCCAAGCCGACCCGCCTGGAAGACCTGATCGCGCTCAATGCGCTGTACCGGCCCGGCCCGATGGACTTGATCCCGACCTTCGTGGCGCGCAAGAATGGCCGCGAGGAGGTGGAGTACCCGCACCCCATGGTGGCCGAGATGCTGTCCGAGACCTACGGCATCATGGTCTACCAGGAGCAGGTGATGCAGACGGCGCAGATCCTGGGCGGTTATTCGCTGGGCGGCGCCGACATGCTGCGCCGGGCCATGGGCAAGAAGAAGCCCGAAGAGATGGCCGAGCACCGCCAGATCTTCCGCGACGGCGCGGCGAAGAACAACATCGACCAGGCCAAGGCCGACGAGGTGTTCGACCTGATGGAGAAGTTCGCCGGCTACGGGTTCAACAAGTCGCATGCCGCTGCCTACTCGCTCCTGGCCTACCACACGGCCTGGCTCAAGGTGCACTACACCGCCGAGTTCTTCTGCGCCAACATGACGGTGGAGATGGACGACACCGACAAGCTGCGGGTGCTGTTCGAGGATGCCGGCAAGCTCGGCGTGGCCTTCGAGCCGCCGGACATCAACCGGGGTGTCTACCGTTTCGAGCCGGTGTCCGACAAGCTCATCCGCTACGGTCTGGGCGCCATCAAGGGCACCGGCCAGCAGGCCATCGAGGCCATCGTGGCTGCGCGCAATGCCGACGGCCCGTTCACCAGCCTGTTCGACTTCTGCGTGCGGGTGGACCGCACCCGCCTGAACAAGCGCTGCCTGGACGCCCTGATCAAGGGTGGCGCCTTCGACAACCTGCACCGCAACCGCGCCGCGCTGGTGGCCTCGATCGACCGCGCCTTCGAGTTCGCCAATGCGACCCAGGCCAATGCCAACCAGACCGGCCTGTTCGACATGGGCGGCGAGGACGACCATGGCTCCAGCACCCAGACGCCGGACCTGGTCGACGCAGTGCCCTGGGGCGTGAAGGAGCAGCTCACGCTGGAGAAGACGGCCATCGGCTTCTACCTGTCGGGCCATCTGTTCGACGAGGTCGCGACCGAGGTGCGCCGCTTCGCCAAGCGCCAGATCGATGACCTGATCGACACCCGCGAGCCCCAGTTGCTGGCGGGCATCGTGACCGACTTCCGGGTGATCAACGGCCAGCGCGGCAAGCTGGCCCTCTTCAAGCTCGACGACAAGTCGGGCGTGATCGAGTCCCGTGCCGACGAGGCGCTGATCAACGCGCACAAGAACCTGCTGAAGGACGATGCACTGATCATCGTGATGGGCAAGCTGCAGCCGGATCGTTTCTCGGGCGGCATGCAGCTCACCGTGAACCAGATCTGGGATCTGGAGCAGGCCCGTTGCCGTTTCGGCAAGTTTCTGCGTGTCGCAGTCAACGGCCATGCCCCGGATGTGGCGCACATCCTGAAGGCTTTCCCGGCCCAGCGTGAGGACACCGAGCAGGGCGAACTGGTCCGGGGGCTCGGCATCCGGCTCAGCCTCACCCGCAGCAGCGACGCCGGCTCCGCCAGCGCCGAACTGCAGCTCTCCGATGCGATGCGCTTCTTCCCCACCGACGCGGCCCTGGCCCAGTGGCGGGCGCAGGCGGATCAGGGGCAGGCGGTGATCGTCTACGACTGAAGGTTTGCTTGTCGTGTCCCCCCTTGCCTGTGGTTGGTCTTTTTCAGTTGCGTCGCCCCAGGCCTGTGTTTTTGCAGTTGCGTCGCCCCAGGCCTGTGGGGGCCGGGTGCGGCGCTTCGGTGGGGCGGTCGTGCGCTGAACGCGCCGACTGCGCTGCGGTGCTCGGTCTTGCGGCCCATTGCGCAACTTGTATGTTTCGGGTGCTGGGGTGA
>Ga0247831_1000427_pt1 | contig 91822 bp, 81 predicted proteins | sample LaCruzMarch2015__9_FD_192406 | JGI IMG/M metagenome (GOLD analysis project Ga0247831, IMG submission 192406) | Freshwater microbial communities from meromictic Lake La Cruz, Castile-La Mancha, Spain - LaCruzMarch2015_1m | ecosystem: Environmental > Aquatic > Freshwater > Lake | place: Spain...
CCCGAAACATACAAGTTGCGCAATGGGCCGCAAGACCGAGCACCGCAGCGCAGTCGGCGCGTTCAGCGCACGACCGCCCCACCGAAGCGCCGCACCCGGCCCCCACAGGCCTGGGGTGACGCAACTGAAGACCGCACCCGGCCCCCACAGGCCTGGGGCGACGCGAACACAAACCCACAGGCCTGGGGCGACGCAACAGAAGACCAGCCACGCTAGAGACCTTCGGCACGTTCGGCAGCCTGTGCCAGCCCCTGCGTCCCCTGGGTCGCGGCCAGCAGTTCCTGCTGCTTCTGGATCTCGCGGTACATCTGGTCGCGGCCACTGAGGTACTGCCGGGGCCAGTCGATGGCGCGGGACTGCAGGGCAGCCGCCTCGTGCAAGGTCCAGGCAGGGTCGGCGAGGTGCGGTCGGGCGACGGCACAGAGGTCGGCACGCCCGGCAGCGATGATGCTGTTGGCCTGGTCAGCCTGGGTGATCGCGCCCACCGCGATGGTCTGGATACCGACCTCGTTGCGGATGCGGTCTGCGAACGGTGTCTGGTACATGCGACCGTACACCGGCTTTGCGGCACGGGTCGTCTGCCCGGACGAGACGTCGATCACATCGCAACCGGCCTGCTTGAACAGCCGCGCCACCTCGATCGCGTCATCGGCCGTGTGCCCCCCGGGCGCCCAGTCGTGCGCCGAGATCCGCACACTCATGGGGCGGTCGGCCGGCCAGACGGCGCGCATGGCACGGAACACCTCCAGCGGGTAGCGACAGCGATTGGCCAAACCTTCGCTGCCGGCGCCACCGTATTCGTCGGTCCGCAGGTTGGTCAGCGGCGTGATGAAACTCGACAGCAGATACCCGTGCGCGCAGTGCAGCTCCAGCCAGTCGAAGCCCGCCTCGGCAGCCCGGCGGGTGGATGCCACGAATGCCTGCAGCACCGCCTCCATGTCGGCCCGTGTCATAGCTGTGGGCACCTGGTTCTGTTCGCCATAGGGGACGGCACTGGCGGCGAGCAGGGGCCAATTGGCGGCCGGGTCGGTCAGGGGTTCGTCTGTCTGCTCCCAGCCCAGCTGGGTCGAACCCTTGGGGCCGCTGTGGCCCAGTTGCAGGCCGATGCAGGCGCTGCTCTGGCCATGCACAAAATCCACGATGCGCCGCAAGCCGGCCTGCTGCGCGTCGTTCCAAAGACCCGGACAACCCGGCGTGATGCGTCCCTCGGGGTTGGGGCTGGTCATCTCGACCATGACCAAACCCGCGCCGCCAAGGGCCCTGGCACCGAGATGGACCAGATGGAAATCCTGCACCAGTCCGTCCACCGCGCTGTAGGTGGCCATCGGCGAGACCACGATGCGGTTCTTCAGGTGCGCGCCGCGTACTTGCAGGGGAAGCAGCATGGGCGGCACCGGCGGTTGCGTCGCGGGTACACCGGCGGCTGCGGCCAGCCAGGTCTCGTAGCCCTGCAGCCACCGGCGGTCGCGCAGGCGCAGGTTCTCGTGGCTGATACGCTGGGAGCGGGTCAGCAGGGAATAGGAGAACTGCTCGATCTCCATGCCGGTGTAGCGGTCGACGTTCTCGAACCACTCGGTCGAATTGCGCGCGGCATTCTGGATGCGCAGCACCTCGACGCTGCGCCGCTCCTCGTAGTGGCGCAATACCGCGTCGAGGTCAGTATCGGCGCCGTTGCTGCTGCCGAAGGCAGCAAAGGCCCGGGCCAGATCGATCGCGTCCTCGACGGCCAGCTTGGTGCCGCTGCCGATCGAGAAGTGCGCAGTGTGGGCGGCGTCCCCCATGAGCACGAAGGGCACGCGCTTGTGCGCGAGGTTCTCGCTGTGCACCCATGTCTTGCACATCACGCGGGGGAAACGGATCCAGTTGGCCGACCCGCGCAGATGCTTTGCATTGCTGATCAGCGCATGCCCATCCAGGTACTTCGCGAACAGGCGCTCGCAGAAGGCAATGCCTTCCTCCTGGCTCATGTCCTCCAGGCCATGTGCCTTCCAGACTTCCTGGGGGGTCTCCACGATGAAGGTGGAGGTGTTCTCGTTGTACTTGTAGGCATGGGCCTGGAACCAGCCATGCTCGGTCTGCTCGAACGCGAAGGTGAACGCATCGAAGGTGCGGTGCGTGCCCAGCCACACGAAGCGGCACATGCGGGTGTCGATATCCGGCTGGTAGGTATCGGAATACCGCGTGCGGATGCGGCTGTTGAGGCCGTCGCTGGCGATGACCAGGTCGGCCTGGTATTGCTCGGCCAGCGCCTGCTCGTCCGCGACCTCGGTCTCGAAGACCAGCTCCACCCCCAGGCCCGTGCAGCGATCCTGCAGGATGTTGAGCAGGTGCTTGCGCCCGATGCCGCAGAAGCCGTGTCCGCCGGAGCGCACGCTGCGGCCCTTGAAGAAGACCTCGATGTCGTCCCAGTGGTTGAGCGCATCGCCGATCAGGGCGCCGGTCACCGGGTCGGCGGCACGCAGGTTGTCCAGCGTCTGGTCCGACAGGACCACGCCCCAGCCAAAGGTGTCATAAGGCTTGTTGCGCTCGACCACCACGACCCGGTGGGAAGGGTCCTGGAGCTTCATCAGCAAACCGAAATACAGGCCGGCAGGCCCACCGCCGATACATAGGATATTCATGAGGCAATAGTTTATGTCTGAACTAAATGTTGTCAACGGAGAGACCCGGCCCGCCGGATGCACACGCCTGCAGGTCGGGCACGTCCCTCCTGTCAGGTCGACGGGCTGACAGTTGACGGAGGGCGGATCACTGGCAAGAATGTGCGCATGGAACAGCTGATTCGCACTGCGGAGTCCCAGTTGGCCCGTCTCAGTGTGCCGGTGGCCGTGCGCTTGCCCGGTGGCCGCACCCTGGGGGTGATGCCAGCGGGTGTCATGCTCGAGTTGAGGCGCTGGAGCAGCCTGGGGCTGCTGGCGGCCGGCCGCATCGGCGCGATCGCGGAGGGGTTCGTCGAAGACCACATCCGCATCGATGGCAACATGCGCGACGTGATGTCGGCCGCTGCCGGCCTGCTGCGCGGGCCCCCGGTCTCCAGCGAAACCGGCTGGTGGCGCAACACGATCCGCAGGGCGCGTTCGGCCGCAGCGCACTCCCTGCAGCGCGATGCCGAGCAGATCCGGTTCCACTACGATGTCAGCGATGATTTCTACGCGCTGTGGCTGGATCCGCGCCGGGTCTACTCATGCGCCTACTTCGCACGACCGCATATGACGCTGGCACAGGCCCAGGAGGCCAAGCTCGACCTGATCTGCCGCAAGCTGCAGCTGCGCGCCGGCGAGCGCTTCCTGGATATCGGCGCGGGCTGGGGCGGCCTGCTGCTGTGGGCGGCAGAACATTACGGAGTCGACGCCACCGGCATCACCCTGTCACGCAACCAGCAGGCATACGTGCAAGAGCTGATCATGCGGCGCGGTCTGCAGGAGCGGGTGCGTATCGAGCTGCGCGACTACCGCGACCTGCCGGTCGAGCGCCAGTTCGACAAGATCGCCTCGGTGGGCATGTTCGAGCATGTGGGGCGGGCCAACCTGGGCGCCTACTTCGGCACCATCGCCCGGCTGCTGGCGCCTGGAGGTCTGGTGCTCAACCATGGCATCACCTCCGGCGCGGTGGACGGAAGCGAACTGGGTTCGGGCATGGGCGAGTTCATCGAGAAATACATCTTCCCGGGTGGCGAACTGCTGCATGTGAGCCAGCTGCTGCGCGAGACGGCGCTGGCAGGGCTGGAGATGGTGGACACCGAAAACCTGCGCCCGCATTACGCGCAGACGCTGTGGGCCTGGTCCGACGCGCTGGAGGCCAACCTGGACGCCGCCCTCAAGGCCCTCGAACGTCCGCAGGACGCTGGCCGGGCCGGGCGCATCCTGCGGGCCTACCGCCTTTATCTGGCCGGAAGCGCCATGAGTTTCGAGCGCGGCTGGATTGCTCTGCATCAGATGCTGTCCACCCGACCATCTCCCGAGTGCGCTGGCGCCGGGCCACCGGGCGCACAATCGGTGTATCCCTTCAACCGCAGTTACATGTACACCTGAGGCGCGCCGCCACCATGCTCTACACCTTCAAGTCCAAGGCCGCCGCCAACCTGATCATGCTGCAGGCGAACGGCAAGCGCCTGCTGGAGATCATCGGGAAGGATCCCGCTGCACCAGGCATCGTGCTGCCCGAGCAGATGCCGGCGGCGTTACTGGCACTGGAAGACGCCCTGGCCCAGGAAGATGCCGCGCGCCGGGAGGCTGAGCGGCTTGCCGGGGAAGCGGGCGAACCCACCGACGAGCCCGCAGAAGTGAGTCTGCGCCAGCGTGCCAGGCCCTTCATGGACATGCTGCAACGCTGCCAGAAGGCCGGAGAGTCCATCGTCTGGGGGGTCTGAGGCAGACCCGTGTGCGTTGGCGCACAGTAGACAGATGGCCGGGGCCCCAGGATGGCGGCTGACAGGGCATACGCCCTGCCACTTCCACCTGCAAGGAGCATCCATGACCAGCCACGAAACCTATATCGGGAAGATGAAGGCCGAACTCGACCAGCTTGACGCAAAGATGAGCCACGTCGAAGCGCAGGCCGCCCAGGCCAAGGCCGATGCCCGCGAGAAATACCAGGAAGAGATGGCCAAGCTGCGCGAACAGTCCCGGCTGGCGGGGGCGAAACTGGACGAGATGCGCGCGGCCGGCGAAGACAACTGGGAAAAAATGAAGGCGGAAATGGAAAAAGTGCGTGATGCCTTCATGCACTCCTTCCGCTACTTCAAGTCCCAGTTCTGACAGGCCGGCGCCAGCCCGCCCTTCGGGTGTCGCGCGCTGTCTCTCTCCAGGCGCTCAGTCGGCAAACTGCTTGGCCGCTTCGATCACGGGCTTGAGCTTGGCGATCTCGCCAGCAACAAACGCCTTGTGGTTGGCCGGCTCGACCCGTTTGTCGGTCACCACCACGGCGCCCAGGGCCTCCTGTTTCTTGATGAACTCGGGGTCCTTCAGGGCGAGCTTGAGTGCGTCGTTCAGTTGCTTGAGTATGGCCGGCGGCGTGCCCTTGGGCGCATAGAGACCGTGCCAGACGGTCAGATCAAAGCCCTTGAGGCCCATTTCCTGCAGCGTGGGGTAATCCTTGAGCAAGGGGTGCTTGGACAAGGGTTTGGCGGTCGTCACGGCGAACGCCTTCACACGTCCGCTCTGGATCTGCTGCGTGGTGTTGGTGCTCTGGTCACACATCAGGTCGACCTGGCCACCCAGCAGGGCGTTCATCGCCGGGGCCGTGCCGCCGAAAGGAATGGTGGTCATGGCCTCCTTGGCATTCACCGCCGACTGCCACATCAGGCTGCACAGGTGCGAGGCCGAACCCAGCCCGGCATGCGCGATGTTCAGCGAGCCCGCGTTGGCGCGGATGTAGTTCTCGAAATCGCGGTAGGTATTGGCAGGCATCTGCGGCTTGCCGATCAGGGTCATGGGCACTTCGTTGACCATGCCCAGGAACTCGAAGTCCTCCAGGGGCTTGTAGCCGATCTTGCGGTAGAGGGCCGGTGTTGCGGCCATGCCGATGTGGAACAGCAGCAGCGTGTGGCCGTCCGGCGCCGCACGGGCCACCTTGGTCGCACCGATGGTGCCGCCCGCGCCGGCAGTGTTCTCCACCACGAAGTTGGCGGTGCCGCCCATGGTCTTGCGCATGGTCTCACCCAACTGGCGGGCGACCAGGTCGGTCGGGCCGCCGGCCGCGAACGGCACAACGATGGAGATCGGCTTGGAGCCGGGGAAGCCCTGAGCCTGTGCGAACAGGGCGGTGGCTGCCGCAGCAGCGATCAGAAAACGTTTCACGGTGGTGTCTCCCTTGGGTCAATAAACTGCGCGAGTCTACGCATTTCACCGCAATGCAGGGATCGTGGATAGTACGTAGGCAAAACCCCCTACCCGTCCCGGGTCCATTCAGCCGGGCGCACCGTCACTGGTAGCTACGTGCGTCCTCGATGACCTTGCCATCGTTGGGCAGGCTGCCCGGCAAGACCAGCTCCACGTCACCGCGCAGCTTGGTGACATCGCGAATCGCCTCCCCGATCTTGGTCGCAAGCCCTTCGGGACCACCGCTCGAGGTTTCGACGCGCAAGGTCATCGCGTCATTGGCCATGGCGCCGGTAACGACCAGCCGGGCACGCACCACCTCGGGGAAACGCTTGGCGATCTCGTTGACCTGACCGGGATGCACGAACATGCCCCGGATCTTGGTGGTCTGGTCGGCACGCCCCATCCAGCCCTTGATGCGGCGATTGGTGCGCCCGGTAGGGCAGGGCCCGGCCATCACCGCACTCAGGTCGCCGGTGCCGAAACGCACCAGCGGATAGACCGGGTTCAGGCTGGTCACGACCAGCTCGCCCACCTCACCGTCGGGCACCGGGTCGCCGGTGCCCGGGCGCACGATCTCGACCAGCACACCCTCGTCGATCACCAGACCCTCGCGCGCTCGGGTCTCGTAGGCGATCAGTCCGACGTCGGCGGTTGCAAAACACTGGTACCCCTGGACCCCTCGGGCCAGGAACCAGTCGCGAAGGCTGGGCGGAAAGGCTTCACCGCCAAACATGGCCTTGCGCACGCTGGGCAAGGCAACGCCCATGTCCGCCGCCTTCTCCAGAATGATCTTCAGAAAACTCGGCGTGCCGATGTAGCCGGCCGGCTGCAACTCGGCCATGGCCTGCACCTGCTGCTCCGTCTGACCCGTCCCACCGGCGAACACGGTGCAACCCAGCGCGTGCGCGCCGGTTTCCATCATGGAGCCGGCGGGCACGAAGTGGTAGCTGAAACAGTTGTGGATCAGTTCACCAGGGCGGAACCCGGCCGCGAAGATGGCGCGCGCCATTCGCCAGTAATCCCGCGCCGTGCCCTCGGGCTCGTAGATCGGGCCCGGGCTTGCGAACAGCCGCGGCATCCCGGCGCCGTATCCCACCGTGCTGAACCCGCCGAACACATCCCCACCTGCGGCACGTGCCGCCTTCTGACGCTCGTGCAGATCGGACTTTCGGGTCACCGGCAACCGGGCCAGCGCGGCGCGATCACGCACCGATGCAGCATCGACGCCCTGCAACAGCTGTGCAAAGGCAGGGCTGGAGGCCTGGGCGTGGGCCACCTGGGTCGGCAGCAGGGCAAACTGCTCGGCGTCCCGCTGCGTCGATGTTCGGGTTTCCAGGGAGTCGAAGTGGTCGGTTTTCATCATGGGTCCTTCCGGGGGCTCGTGTCTCGGTCCTGCATCAGGCCAGCCAGCGCTTGCGGCGCTTGTAGCTCTTGCCGTCCTTGAAGGACTTGCGTTCGCCACCTCCCACGCCGAGATAGAACTCCTTGACGTCCTCGTTGTTGGCCAGCTCAGCGGCCAGGCCGTCCATGACGATGCGGCCCGACTCCATGATGTAGCCATAGTCGGCATAACGCAGCGCCATGTTGGTGTTCTGCTCGGCCAGCAGGAAGGTCACTTTCTCCTTGCGGTTGAGGTCCTTCACGATCTCGAACACCTCCTCGACGATCTGCGGGGCCAGCCCCATCGAGGGCTCGTCGAGCAGCATCACGCTGGGGTTGGTCATGAGCGCGCGCCCGATGGCACACATCTGCTGCTCGCCACCCGAGGTGTAGGCTGCCTGCGAGGCGCGGCGGGTCTTCAGGCGCGGGAAATAGGTGTAGACCTTTTCCAGGTTGCGTGCGATTTCTGCCTTGTCCTTGCGGGTATAGCCGCCCGTGAGCAGGTTCTCCTCGATCGTGAGGTGGGCGAAGCAATGCCGGCCCTCCATCACCTGCACCACACCGCGGTTGACCAGGTCGGCCGGCGTGAGGTTCTCGATGCGCTCGCCGCGCAGCTCGATCGAGCCCTTGGTGACGGCGCCCCGCTCGCCTTGCAGCAGGTTGGAGATCGCACGCAGCGTGGTGGTCTTGCCAGCCCCATTGCCGCCCAGCAGGGCCGCAATCTTGCCCTCGGGCACGTTCAGCGACACGCCCTTGAGCACCAGGATCACGTGGTTGTAGATCACCTCGATGCCGTTGACGTTGAGGACGGTGTTTGCAGTAGTCATGGGTTGTTGCCGTTACCTGGGGGCAGCATTGCAGACAATGCCGAGGGAGGGCCCGTCACTGCGGCGACGGGCGCCGGATGCGGACCGGGCGAGCGCACCACGGCGGCGCGCCCCCCGGGCCAAGCGCAACGATCAGGACTGGCAGTCCTGGCCGCTGCGGCGCACGATCTTCTTCTCGGTGGCATACTTTTCTGCCGATGCACGCACCAGTGGCCGGATCACCTGATCATCGGCCTCGATCCAGTCCGAGCTCCAGACGAACTTGCTGCCATCCCAGGAATGAACCCGGGCTGCTGTCGCGCCCATGTGGTCGACACAGCTGGTCGATACCGGCCGCATCACGCCCTTGAAGCCGAGCGCATCGAGTTTGGCCTGCGTCAGGTTCAGGTTCTCGTAGCCCCAGCGCGCCTGCTCGCCCGTCACGACCTTGCCCTTGCCAAACCGATCCTGGGCCGCGCGAACACCCTCCACCGCCAGCATCGCGCCCACGACACCGCGCATGTACAGCACGCTGCCGACCTCGTCCTTGGGACCTGTGCCCTGGCCTTTGGCATGCACCTTCTCCAGGATCTCCTTGACCACCTGCGACTGCGGCTCCGCCCCGTGCTGCATCATCACCGCGCTGTAGCCCTTCGCGCCCTGGCCCAGGTCCTTGAGGTCCGGCTCGGCGCCCGACCACCAGGTGCCGAACATCCTTTCACGTGGATATCCCACCGCCTGCGCCTCCTTGAGGGCGGTCGGGGTCATGACGCCCCAGGTCTGCAGGATCACGTAATCGGGCTGCTGCTGGCGCACCTGCAGCCAGGTGGCTTTCTGCTCCACGCCTGGCGCGGCGATCGGCAGCAACTGCAAGGTGAAACCGTACTGGGCCGCGCGCTCCTGCAGGATGGGCAACAATTCCTTGCCGAACGCGCTGTCGTGGTACCCGACGCCGATTTTCTTGCCCTTGAGCTTGTCCATGCCGCCGGCCTTGTTGCCGATATGCTTGAGCAAAGCGTCACCAGCCACCCAGTAGTGGCCGATCAGCGGGAAGTTCCACTTGAAGATGCCCCCGTCGGCCGAGTCGCTGCGACCATAGCCCGAGGTGATCATCGGGATCTTGTCGTTCGGAATCTTCTCGGTCAGCGCAAAGGTGATGCCGGTGGACAGGGGCTGGAACACGGTCGCGCCACCGTGCTTGCCCTTGAGCCGTTCGTAACACTCGACACCGCGCGCAGTGTCGTAGGCGGTCTCGCATTCCTCGGTCAGCGTCCGGACACCGTTGATCCCGCCCCGCGCATTGACCAGCTTCATGTAGTCGTTGTGGCCATTGGCCCAGGGCGTGGCATTCGGCGCCACCGGGCCGGTGCGGCCCGTCAGCACGGGAAAGAACTGCTCCTTGGCCTGGGCAAAGGCGCCGGCCCCAGCGCCGGCCAGCAGTACGGCCAGGGCAACATTACGAATTTTCACGGGAAGTCTCCTTGAAGGTATCGGCACCTGAGTGCCTGCGGTTGACGAACGAAAACACAGCGAAAAAAGGATATCAATGCGGAAACGGCCACAGACGCATCTTCTGCTTGCCGATGCTCCACAAACGCGCCAGCCCGTGCGGCTCGACGATCAGGAACCACACGATCAACGCGCCGAAGATCATGGTCTCTGCATGCGAGATGCCGGCGGTGGAGATGTCGACACCGACCAGGCTGCCCAGGGCGGGCAGGAAACGGTTGAGCACGATCGGGAGCACCACGATGAAGCCGGCGCCGAAGAAGCTGCCCATGATCGAACCGAGCCCGCCGATGATCACCATGAAAAGAAGCTGGAACGACCGGTCGACCGAGAAAGCGGCCGGCTCCCAGGAACCCAGGTAGACAAACCCCCACAGTCCGCCGGCCACGCCGACGATGAAGGAGCTGACCGCGAAGGCGGTGAGCTTGGCGTACATCGGACGGATGCCGATCACTGCGGCGGCGACATCCATGTCGCGGATCGCCATCCATTCCCGCCCGATCGCGCCGCGCACCAGGTTCTTCGCCATGAGCGCGAACACCACCAGGAAACCCAGGCAGAACAGGTACTTGGAGGTGGGTGTGTTGATGCCCCAGCCCAGGAAGCTGAGGTTGGAGACCGCCACCGACCCGGACGAGCTGTTGTTGGTGAACCAGCTCACGCGCAGGAACGCCCAGTCACAGAAGAACTGCGCGGCAAGCGTCGCCACCGCGAGGTACAGACCCTTCACGCGCAGACTGGGGACGCCGAACACGATACCGACCAGGGTCGCGAAGAACCCGCCGGACAGCAGCGCCACGATCAAGGGCATTCCATCGATGCGCACAAAGGTGTTGTAGGCCGCGTAGGCACCCACTGCCATGAAGCCGCCGGAGCCCAGCGAGATCTGCCCGCAATACCCCACCAGGATGTTCACCCCCAGGGCCGCGAGCGAGAGGATCAGGAAAGGCACCAGGATGGCGGACTTCAGATAGTCGTCCGCCAGCAGTGGCACACCGATTGCTGCGAAGCCGATCAGTGCCAGCACCGCCCAGCGGTCCTGGGTGATCGGGAAGATCTGCTGATCGGCCCGGTAGGAGGTCTTGAATTGGCCGTTTTCTCTGTAGAACATGGGTAGCAGCGCTCAGACGCGGTCAATGATTTTTTCGCCGAACAGCCCCTGGGGACGGACCATCAGCACGATCAGGGCCAGTACATAGGCGAACCAGATTTCGATTCCGCCCCCGACATAGGGCCCCAGGAACACCTCCGAGAGCTTTTCGCCCACACCGATGATCAGCCCACCCAGGATGGCGCCCGGCACCGACGTGAGTCCGCCCAGTATCACCACCGGCAAGGCGCGCAACGCGACGGTGGTCAGCGAGAACTGCACCCCCAGCTTGCTGCCCCAGATCATTCCCGCCACGAGCGCGGTGAGCCCCGCGACACACCAGACGATGACCCAGATCCGGTTCAGCGGGATGCCGATCGACTGGGCCGCCTGGTGGTCGTCGGCGACCGCCCGCAAGGCCCGCCCGGTCGAGGTTTTCTGGAAGAAGAGGCTCAGCGAAGCCACCAGCAAGGCGGCGATCAGCGCGGCATACAGGTCTTCCTTGTTGATCAGCAGTCCGCCCGGGAACACATCCTGCAGCACCATGACAGGGTCCTTGGGCATGCCGATATCGATCTTGTAGCTGGCGCTGCCGAAGATGGACTGGCCGGCGCCGTCCAGAAAGTAGCTGATGCCAAGGGTCGCCATCAACAGCGTGGCGCCCTCCTGGTTGACCAGATGGCGCAACACCAGGCGCTCGATCAACCAGGCCACGACGAACATGATGGCGCCGGCGATCAGGAACGCCAGCAGATTGGCGATGATCCGGTTGTCGATCCCGATCCATTGCGGGATCCACTCTGCAAAGCGGGCCATCGCCAGCGCAGCGAACAGCACCATCGCGCCCTGCGCGAAATTGAACACGCCGGAGGCCTTGTAGATCAGCACAAAGCCCAGCGCCACCAGCGAATACAGCATGCCGGCCATCAGGCCGCCGAGCAGTGTCTCCAGAAAGAATCCCATGGTTGCCTGTCCTGTCTTCGTCTAGTGGGAGGTGCCGAGATAGGCGCTGATCACATCGGGGTTGTTGCGCACCTCGTCCGGGGTGCCGTCGCCGATCTTCTTGCCGTAGTCGAGCACGACGACGCGATCCGAGATATCCATCACCACGCCCATGTCGTGTTCGATCAGCACCACCGTGGTTCCGAATTCGTCGTTGATGTCGAGCACGAAGCGGCTCATGTCCTGCTTCTCCTCGAGGTTCATGCCGGCCATCGGCTCGTCGAGCAGCAGCACCTGGGGTTCCATGGCCAGCGCCCGGCCCAGGTCCACACGCTTCTGCAGACCGTACGGAAGCTTGCCGACGGCGGTCTTGCGGAAGGCCTGGATCTCGAGGAAGTCGATGATCTTCTCGACAAACTCGCGGTGCGCGGTCTCCTCGCGCTCGGCCGGCCCGATGCGCAGGGCCTGCAGGAACAGATTGCTCTTGATGCGCATGTTGCGCCCGGTCATGATGTTGTCGATGACGCTCATGCCCTTGAACAGCGCCAGGTTCTGGAACGTGCGCGCGATGCCCATGCTGGCCACCTGCCGGCTGTTCATGTGGCTGAAGGTCTGGCCCTTGAAGCTGATGCGGCCCTGCTGCGGCGTGTAGACGCCGTTGATGCAGTTCAGCATCGAGCTCTTGCCCGCGCCATTGGGCCCGATGATGGCCCGGATCTCGCGTTCGCGGACATCGAACGAGATGTCGGTCAGCGCCTTGACACCGCCAAAGGACAGGCTGATGTTCTTCACATCCAGGATCACGTCGCCGATGAGCTTGCCGCCGGGCAGTGGCGCCACCGGGCCAGTCGCTGGCCGCGTCGCCTCCGGGCCGGCACCGGCCTTGCCCGCCGCCATCGCCGATTCGATCGTGCTGCCGCTCATGCTGCTTCCTTCACTGGCGCGAACGTCTTCGCGTCGGATATCTTGAGGGTGGCGCTGACGCTGCCGGAGCGGCCATCCTCGAACTTCACCGTGGTCTCGATGTACTGCTCGGTCTTGCCGCCATACAGCGCATCCACCAGGGGCTGGTAGCGCTCGGCAATGAAGCCGCGCCGCACCTTGTTCGTGCGCGTGAGCTCTCCGTCGTCGGCGTCCAGCTCCTTGTGCAGCACCAGGAACCGGCTGACCTGGCTGCCCGCCAGCAGCGTGTCGCGGCTCAGATCGGCGTTGACCTTCTCCACGCATTCCCGGATCAGCTGGTAGACCTCCGGCTTCTGGGCCAGGTCGGTGTAGCCGGCGTAGGGCAGGTTGCGCCGCTCGGCCCAGTTGCCCACCGCATCGACATCGATGTTGACCATGACGCAGACCTTCTCGCGACCGTCGCCGTAGGCCACCACCTCCTTGATGTGGGGGAAGAACTTCAGCTTGTTCTCGACGTACTTGGGCGCGAACATCGCGCCATCGTTCGCGCCACCGCGGATGCGGCCCACGTCCTTCACACGGTCGATGATCTTCAGGTGCCCCTGCGCATCGATGAAGCCGGCGTCGCTGGTGTGGTACCAGCCGTCGGCGGTCAGCACCTCGGCAGTGGCGGCATCGTTCTTGTAATAGCCCTTGAGCAGGCCGGGCGACCGGACAAGAATCTCGCCGTTGTCCGCCAGCTTGATCTCCACGCCGGCGATCGGCACGCCGACGGTATCGGCGCGCGCCTCATGGTCCGGCTGCAGGCATACGAACACCGCGGTTTCGGTCGACCCGTAGAGCTGCTTGAGATTGACACCGATCGCGCGGTAGAAGGTGAACAGGTCCGGGCCGATGGCCTCACCCGCGGTGTAGGCCACGCGCACGCGGTTCATGCCCAGGTTGTTGCGCAACGGGCCGTACACCAGCCAGTTGCCCAGCTGGTACATCAGCCGGTCGGCCAGGCCCACGCTGCGGCCGTCCATCAGCGCCGGGCCGGCCCGCTGGGCCACGGCCATGAACCTGTGGAACATCGAGCGCTTGATCGCTCCGGCGTCCTCCATGCGGATCATCACGCTGGTGAGCAGACCCTCGAACACCCGCGGCGGCGCGAAATAGTAGGTCGGGCCGACCTCCTTGAGATCGATGTTGACGGTCGCCGCCGACTCGGGGCAGTTCACCACATAGCCGCAGGCCAGCCACTGCGAGTAGCTGAAGATGTTCTGGCCGATCCAGGCCGGCGGCAGATAGGCCAGCACCTCCTCGCGCTCGGTCAGGCGGTCGAAATCGGCACCGGCACGGGCCCGGTCGAGCAGGCTGTTGTGGGTGTGCACCACGCCCTTGGGGTTGCCCGTCGTGCCGGAGGTGAAGAACATCGCCGCCACATCAGCCGGCACGGCCTTGTCGACCTCGGCCTGGAAGAAACCGGCATGGATCTGCGCGAACGCCTTGCCAGCGCCCAGCAGCTCCTCAATCGCTGCCAGCCCGGGTTCGTCGTACTTGCGCAGGCCGCGCGGATCGTCGAAGTAGATGTGACCCAGTTGCGGGCAACGGTCCCGGATCTCCAGCAACTTGTCGACCTGCTCCTGGTCCTCGGCGAAAGCGAAACGCACCTCGGCATTGTTGATGGGGAACACGCATTCCGCAGCCACGGCATCCTGGTACAGCGGGACCGGGATTGCGCCCAGCGACTGCGCAGCCAGCATGGTGGCATACAGGCGCGGCCGGTTGGCCCCCACGACCACCATGTGCTCGTCGCGCCGCAGACCGGCCTGGTGCAGGCCGCAGGCCAGATGCTCGACCATCCGGGCCAGCGCGGACCACGACAGCGTCTGCCAGATGCCGTATTCCTTTTCGCGCATGGCAGGTGCCGCCGGCCTTTCGGCGGCATGTTTGAGCAGCAGTCTTGGAAAAGTTGTTTGCACCTTGCGTCCTTGTGTCCGTCCTCTGGCCGTGAATATAGAAAGATATTTGACGTCAGGATGTCAATGCGACGACAATTGAACGCCGAAGGCCCTAGGGCTTTCCCTAGGTTTTCCCACAACTGACACCAGGCTTGCTTTTTTCTGCGCCATGTCAACCGAAAGCGCCCTGCACCGCCGCCGCCGCCCGGCACGCAATGACGAACTCGACGCCATCCCGTGGCTGTCCGTGCTCGACGCGCGCCAGCGCGAACGCGTGTGCCTGGAGATACAGGTCACCGACGCGCATCCCGGCGACTTCGTGTGCCGTACCGCGCGGCCGGTCACCTACTGGTTCGGCGTGATCGACGGGCTGCTGAAGATGAGCAGCGACAACGCCGAGGGCCAGACCATGACCTATACCGGGATCCCGCCTGGCGGCTGGTTTGGAGAGGGCACCGCTCTCAAGCGCGAGCCCTACCGCTACAACATCCAGGCACTGCGCAAATCCATCGTCGCAGGGCTGCCGGTCGACAGCTTCCACTGGCTGCTGGACCACTCGATCGGCTTCAACCGCTTCGTGATGAACCAGATCAACGAGCGGCTGGGCCAGTTCATCGCCGCGCGCGAGATCGACCGCATGAACAACCCCGACGCCCGCGTGGCGCGCAGCCTGGCCGCCCTGTTCAACCCGGTGCTGTACCCTGGCGTGGGCGAGATGCTGCGCATCACCCAGCAGGAGCTGGCCTATCTGGTGGGTCTGTCGCGCCAGCGCGTCAACGAGGCGCTCAATGCGCTGCAGGCCCAGCAGGTGATCCGGGTGGAATACGGCGGCCTGCGCGTGCTCGATCTGGACGCCCTGCGCTCCAGCGTTTTCCTGAAACAGTCTCGATGACATCCACACCACCCCCTGGCGGATTCCGCCGCGCTGCACCGCCACCCGGTGCCCGACCCCGCCCACCCGGCCTGGCCAGTACGCCGGTGGAGGGCGGCACGATCCGGCTCAACAAGCGCATGGCCGAACTCGGCATGGCATCGCGCCGCGAAGCAGACGACTGGATCGGCCGCGGCTGGGTCAAGGTGGACGGTCAAGTCGCCAGCATGGGCATGCAGGTCGGGCCGGATGCGCGCATCGAAGTCGCCCGGCAGGCACAAGGGCAGCAGGCCAACCAGGTCACCATCCTGATCAACAAGCCCATGGGCATCGTCAGTGGCCAGGCAGAGGATGGCCACCTGCCGGCCATCACGCTGGTGCAGCCGCAGAACCGCTGGGCCGAGGACAACGCGCGCTTTTTCTTTCATCCGCGCCAGCTCCAGAGCCTGGTGCCGGCCGGCCGGCTGGACATCGACTCGATCGGCCTGCTGGTGCTGACCCAGGACGGCCGTGTGGCACGCCAGCTGATCGGCGAGGATTCGGTGATGGAAAAGGAATACCTGGTCCGCGTGGCGACGCTGGGTCGGGGCCCGGCCCCCGGGGGCAGCGACCCGCTGGCAACGATCCACGAGAACGACCCGGTCACCACCAACGTGCAGGCGGTCTTCCCGCGGGAGAAACTGGAGTTGCTGCGCCATGGGCTGTCGCTCGATGGCCAGCCGCTCAAGCCGGCGAAGATCAGCTGGCAGAACCCCGAACAGCTTCGGGTGGTGCTGACCGAGGGCAAGAAACGCCAGATCCGGCGCATGTGCGAGCTGGTCGGCCTCAAGGTGGTGGGGCTCAAGCGGGTGCGTATCGGGCAGGTCATGCTGGGCAATCTGCCGCTCGGGCAGTGGCGCTACCTGGCGCCGCACGAGAGGTTCTGATGGCACCCACCCCGCCTGCCGGGCCCTTCCCACCCGCCGCACGGCACCTGCGGGCCTCGGACCTGCGCGGCATGGTCCACCTCGCGGCACAGGCAACGGTCGGTGTGAGTCGCATCGCCGAAGGCGTGCACCAGGCCGTCTGGAGCCAGCTGGGCATGCCGGCGGGCCGGGTTCCGGGGCGAACCCGCGGCGTCACTGGCCTGGCCTACCGCAGCGTCGAGGGCATCGCCCGCCTGGTCGCCGGGGGGTCCTCCGGACTGCTGGCAGGCCTGGAGCCGTTCCTGGCGGCTGAACACCCGGAACGCGCGGCAAGCCCGCAGCGCCTGGCCGTGCTGGCGGCCCTGAACGGCGTGCTGGGGGACCGGCTCCACGCCAGCCGCAATCCGCTGGCCCTCCCGATGGTCCTGCGCTGGCGGGGGACCGATGTGGCACCGGCGTCACCACCGCCGCAAATCCGCCACGGTCCGCGCCTGCTGCTGCTGTTGCATGGCCTGTGCATGAACGAGCTGCAGTGGCAGGTCTCCGCGCCGGAGGGCACCTTCGACCATGGGGCCCTGCTCGGGCAGGTCCTGCAGGCGCCTGTGCTGTACCTGCGCTACAACTCCGGCCGCCACATCTCGGACAACGGAGCCGACCTGGCCGTGCTGCTCGAACAGTTGCTTGGCGGCGCCGCGGCCGGGCCAGCCCGGCGCCTCAGCGTGGTGGCCCACAGCATGGGCGGACTGCTTATCCGCAGCGCCGTCGACCAGGCAGCACGCCAGGGCATGGCGTGGCCCGCGCGGCTGCGGGATATCGTCTTCCTCGGCACGCCCCACGACGGGGCACCACTGGAGCGGGCCGGCAGCGTCATCGACACCATGCTGGGCAGCACGCCCTGGAGCCGACCGTTCGCACGGCTGGGGCACATGCGCAGTGCGGGCATCACCGACCTGCGCCATGGCTCGGTGCGCAGCACCGACTGGCAGGGTCGCGACCGGTTCGGCGGCGGGGCGGCCCATCACCCGCATGTTCCCTTGCCCGAAGGCGTGAGCTGCTACACGGTTGCCGCCACCCTGGCCAGCCAGCGCAGCCGGGCTGCCGACCGCCTGGTGGGCGACGGCCTGGTGCCCCTGCGCAGCGCGTTGGGGCTCCACGACGATCCGTCGCGCAGGCTGGTGTTCGCGCGCGAGGCGCAGTGCATCGCCTGGCGCACCGGGCACATGGCCCTGCTGCGCAGCCCGGTGGTCGCCAGCCGGCTGGCGGCCTGGCTCGCGTAGGCCAGTCGCCGGCAGGGGCTTGAACGCCCGCCGATCGCCCATAATTGCGGGTTGCCCGCAGCGCTGGCTCTGGCCTGCCGCTCCCGCACAGTCGTACTTGAAACTCTTCGCACCCACCATGACCAAGCAAACTCTTTCCTTCCAGGCCGAAGTGGCGCAACTGCTGCACCTGGTCACCCACTCCCTGTATTCGAACAAGGAAATTTTCCTGCGCGAGCTGATCTCCAACGCGTCGGATGCCTGTGACAAGCTGCGCTTCGAGGCTCTCAACGCGCCCGCACTGTTCGAAGACGCGCCCAACCTGGAAGTGCGCGTCAGCTTGGACAAGAATGCCCGCACGCTGACCATCACCGACAACGGCATCGGCATGAGCCAGCAGGAAGCCATCGAGCACCTGGGCACCATCGCCAAGAGCGGCACCAAGGATTTCGTCTCCAAGCTCAGCGGCGACCAGAAGGCCGACTCCCAGCTCATCGGGCAGTTCGGCGTGGGCTTCTATTCCGGCTTCATCGTCGCCGACAGGATCACCGTCGAATCCCGCCGGGCCGGACTGCCGGCTGGCGAAGGCGTGCGCTGGATCAGCGGCGGCGCCGGCGATTTCGAGGTGGAAACCATCGAGCGGGCGCAACGCGGCACCAGCGTGATCCTGCACCTGCGCGAAGACGCGGCCGAATACACCGGAGCCTGGAAGGTCAAGGGCATCATCAGCAAGTACTCCGACCACATCAGCCTGCCCATCCTCATGCAGAAGGAGGAATGGAAGGAGGGCGAGAAGATCGAGGGTGACGAGTCCGGCGCCACCAAGGGCGGCGAGATGGTCACCACCGACGAGTGGGAGACCGTCAACAAGGCCAACGCCATCTGGGCCCGCGCCAAGAAGGACATCACGCCGGAGCATTACACCGAGTTCTACAAGCAGATCAGCCACGACTTCGACGAGCCCCTGGCGCACACGCACAACCGGGTCGAAGGCAGCACCGAATACACCCAGCTGCTCTTCCTGCCGGCCAAGGCACCGTTCGACCTGTGGAATCGCGACAAGAAGGGGGGCCTGAAGCTGTACGTCAAGCGCGTATTCATCATGGATGACGCCGAGGCCCTGCTGCCGACCTACCTGCGCTTCGTCAAGGGCGTGGTCGACTCTGCCGACCTTCCCCTGAACGTGAGCCGCGAACTGCTGCAGGAAAGCCGCGACGTGCGCGCGATCCGCGAAGGCTGCACCAAGCGGGTGCTCAGCATGCTGGAAGACCTGGCGCGCAACGATGTGGCGCCCAAGGCAGAGGCTGGCGCCGATGGCGTGACCGACGTCGTCAGCGAGGAGGACAAGGCCGCCGCTGCGGCCAATGCCGGCAAGTACACGAAGTTCTACGCCGAGTTCGGCGCCGTGCTCAAGGAAGGTCTGGGCGAGGACTTCACCAACAAGGAGCGCCTGGCCAAGTTGCTGCGTTACGCATCGAGCACCACCGACAGCGTCAGCGTGTCGCTGGCCGACTACAAGGCCCGCATGAAGGAGGGCCAGGAGGCCATCTACTACATCACGGCCGACACGCTGGCAGCCGCCCGCAACAGCCCGCAACTCGAAGTGTTCAAGAAGAAGGGCATCGAAGTCATTCTGATGACCGACCGTGTCGACGAGTGGGCGCTGAACTACCTGCAGGATTTCGACGGCACCCCGATGCAGAGCGTGGCCAAGGGCGCGGTCGATCTGGGCAAGCTGCAGGACGAAGCCGAGAAGAAGGCCGCCGAGGAGGCCGCCGAGGCCTTCAAGCCGGTGCTGGCCAAACTCAAGGAAGCCCTCAAGGACAAGGCGGAGGATGTCCGGGTCACCACCCGGCTGGTCGACAGCCCGGCCTGCCTGGTGGTGAAGGACCACGGCATGAGCACGCAACTGGCGCGCATGCTCAAGCAGGCCGGTCAGTCAGCGCCCGACGTCAAGCCGGTGCTGGAGGTGAATGCCGACCATGCGCTGGTGAAGAAGCTCGACGGCTCGGTGCATTTCCATGACCTCGCCCACATCCTGTTCGACCAGGCGCTGCTCGCCGAAGGCGGCCTGCCCGACGACCCGGCCGCCTACGTGCGGCGGGTCAACGCGCTGCTGGTCTGAAGGCCCGCGCGCAGCCGCTCAGCGGATCTTGCCGAGCAGCGTCTCCATGTTCTCGAGCATGTGGGCGCGCTCGGCCTTGTCGCCGGGAGCGTCGCCCAGCCGCTCCCCGAGTTCCTGTTCGATGAAACAGACGGTCATGCGCACATAGGCGCTGTCCAGGGCCTTGCGCACAGCCGACATCTGGCTGGCGATCGTCAGGCACTGCTCACCGTCCTCGATCATGCGCTGGATGCCGCGCAACTGGCCTTCGGCGCGCTTGAGGCGGTGCAGCAGGTCGGTACGGGTTTTCTGGTCTTGCAGGACGGTCATGGAACATGGTGGCGCCAGCGCGCCGGCGGAGGTGAAGGTCGTCATTATGGCTGGCCGATTTCGCGCTCAGCGCGCACAGCTGGCATCTTCCGGCGCGCCCATCTTCTTCAGGATGAAGCCCAGCGGGCAGACATTCGTGAAACCGAACTGGAACAGGTTGGCGCCGACAAATGCCGTGAATGCCAGCCACCAGGGGCTGACAAACAGCGGGCTCGCCTCGGCGCCCAGCGCCATCGAGATCAGGATGAAGAATCCGGCAAAAACATGGATGTAGCGTTCAACGGTCATGGCATGACTCCTTGGGTTTGAAAAATGAATGGGGGACAGGATCGGAGGAACGGGCACAACAAGTCTGGGGCGGGTCAGCTCAGGCGTGCCGCTTGCGGAACACCGCGTAGTACAGCACCGGGATGACCACCAGGGTCAGCAGGGTCGAGACCAAGATGCCGAAGATCAGCGACACCGCCAGGCCATTGAAGATCGGGTCGTCCAGGATGAAGAAGGCACCGATCATGGCGGCCAGGCCGGTGAGCGCAATCGGCTGGGCCCGCACCACGGCAGAGCTCAGGACGGCCTGCTGGAACGGCACGCCGCGCGCCACCTCGAGCTCGATGAAGTCGACCAGCAGGATCGAGTTGCGCACGATGATGCCGGCCAGCGCGATCATGCCGATCATCGATGTAGCGGTGTACTGTGCATGCAGCAGTGCATGGCCCGGCATCACGCCGATGATGGTCAGCGGGATCGGCGCCATGATGATCAGCGGCGTGAGGTAGCTGCGGAACTGCGCCACGACCAGCAGGTAGATCAGGATCAGGCCGACACCGTAGGCGGCCCCCATGTCGCGGAAGGTCTCGAAGGTGATCTGCCATTCGCCGTCCCACTTGATGGCATAGGAGCGGAAGGGGTCGGACGGCTGCCGGATCCAGTACTCGTCCACCGTGCCGCTGCCGGGCAGTGCGGCTTGCGCGAGCCTCGCGCGGATGCCGAACAGGCCGTACAAGGGCGAGTCGATGAATTTCGCCACGCGATCTGCGCCGGCCAGCGGACGCTCCCCCACGTCGCCCATCACATAGGACACCGGCAACAGGTCCTTGGTGAACAGCATCTTGTCGGTGACGCCCTGCTCCACCACCACCAGTTCGGACATGGGTACCAGGGCCCCGCTGGCGCTGCGCATCGGCAAGGAGAGCAAGGCCTCCAGGCCGATCTGGCGCTCCAGCGGCAACTGGATGCGGATCGGCACCGGGTACTTGGACTGCCGGTCATGCAGGTAGGCCGCGTCGGCGCCCATCAGCGCGGACTGCACGGTCTGGGCCACGCTGGCCACCGAGATGCCGAGTGTCTCCGCACGCTGGCGCTGCACGCGCAGGAAACTGCGCGGCGCGTCGGCCTGCAGGCTGGTGTCGATGCCCACGACATGGGCGGTGTCGCCGAAGGCCTTGGCAACCCGCGCCGCCAGCGCCTGCCGGCCGGCTTCGTCCGGGCCGTAGATCTCGGCCACCAGCGGCGCCTGCACCGGCGGGCCTGGCGGAACCTCGACCACCTTCAGACGGGCGCCGGCCTTGGCCGCAATCACCTCCAGTTGTGGCCTCAGGCGCTGCGCAATCGCGTGGCTCTGCGCATGGCGATGCGCCTTGTCGACCAGGTTGACCTGCAGGTCGGCCTGCTCGGGATCGGCGCGCAGGTAGTACTGCCGCACCAGGCCGTTGAACGTGATCGGCGAGGACGTGCCGGCGTAACCCTGCACGTCCCGCACCTCGGGTTGCGACCCGAGGTAGGCACCCATTTCCTGCAGCGTGGCAGCGGTGGTCTCCAGGGGCGTGCCGACCGGCATCTCCAGCACCACCTGGAACTCGCTCTTGTTGTCGAACGGCAGCATCTTGAGCACCACCCACTGCACACCGGCCAGCCCGACCGACAGCATCAGCGCGGCCATGATGCCCAGCGCCAGCATCCAGCGCTTGCGCGCGCTTTGCAGCAGCGGCAGCAACAGCCAGGTGAACATCCGCTGCACCCGCCCGGGGGCCGCATCGACGTGCTCCCCGCCATGACCGCCGCCCGGCACGGCCGGCTTCATGAGCTTGAGCGCCAGCCACGGCGTCACCGTGAACGCGATGCCCAGGGACAGCGCCATCCCCAGGCTGGAGTTGATCGGGATCGGGCTCATGTAGGGGCCCATCAGGCCGGACACGAAGGCCATCGGCAACAGGGCCGCAATCACGGTCAGGGTGGCCAGGATGGTGGGGCCGCCGACCTCGTCGACCGCCACCGGAATGATCTCGCGCAGGGGCTTGCCAGGGTCGAGCTGCTGGTGGCGGTGGATGTTCTCCACCACAACGATGGCGTCGTCCACCAGGATGCCGATGGAGAAGATCAGCGCGAACAGCGACACCCGGTTGAGCGTGAAGCCCCAGGCCCAGGACGCGAACAGCGTGGCGGTGAGCGTCAGGATTACCGCAGCGCCAACGATCACCGCCTCGCGCCGGCCCAGGGCCAGCCCGACCAGCAGGATCACGGAGGCGGTTGCGAAGGCCAGCTTCTGGATCAGCTTGTTGGCCTTCTCGGCGGCGGTTTCTCCATAGTCGCGGGTGACGGTGGTCTCGATACCGGCGGGGATCACGGTGTTGCGCAGCTCGTCGAGCCGCGCGCGCGCCGCGCGGGCCACCTCCACGGCGTTCTGGCCGGGCTTCTTGGTGACCGTGAGGGTCAGCGCCGGGAACACCTGGCCTGCCGGGGCACTGGCGGCAGGGGATGGTCCGTCCGCCGCCGCCTGTCCTGTGCCCGGCGAGTACCAGACATACTGGTTCGGATTGCGCGCGCCGTATTCGATGCGGGCCACTTCCCGCAGGAACACCGGCCGGCCGCCGCTCACGCCCACCACAAGGTCCGCCACCTCCTGCGCCGATGCCACCAGATTGCCGGTCTCGATGCTGAGCATGCGCGGCGTCGCGCTGGACGGATCGACCACCGAACCGGCCGGCAAGCCCATGTTGGCTGCGGCGAGGGTGCCCTGCAGACGCTGCAGGTCGATACCGCGCTCGCGCATGCGGCCCGGGTCGAGCCAGATATGCACCGCCATGCCCGGCCCGCCGATGGTCCGGACTTCGCGCGCACCGGGAACACGCTTGAGTTCGGCCTCCAGCGTGCTGGCGACGCGTTCAAGCTCGCTGGCGCTGGCCATGTCGCGGCTCCACAGCGTCACGCCGAGCACCGGCACATCATCGATGCCCTTGGGCTTGACGACCGGCGGCAGCGCACCCAGGTTGCGCGGCAACCAGTCCTGGTTGGCGTTGAGCACGTCGTACAGGCGCACCAGCGCCTCGGTGCGGGGCACTCCGACCTGGAACTGCACCGTCAACACGGCCATCCCGGGGCGCGAGACGGAGTAGGTATGCTCGATGCCGGCGATCTGGCCCAGCACCTGCTCGGCAGGCCGGGCGACCATGTTCTGCACGTCGGTGCTGCTGGCGCCCGGGAAGGCGATCAGCACGTTGGCCATGGTGACGTTGATCTGCGGCTCTTCCTCGCGCGGGGTCACGAGCACCGCGAACAGCCCCAGCAGCAGCGCGACCAGCGCCAGCAGCGGCGTCAGCGCGTTGTCCTGGAAGGCACGCGCGAGGCGGCCTGACACCCCCATCGGGGCGGTGGCAGGCGTGGAATCCGGGTTCATCGGCATGTGGGGTCCCCCGTCACTGGCCATCGGCGGTTGCGCCCCTCAGACCGGCGCGCACCGGGTCCATGGCCACACGCTCTCCCGCTCTCAGGCCGGACAGGACGTCGACCACGCCACCGACAGCCGGTCCGAGGCGGACTGCGCGCAACGCAAACCCCTGCGCAACAGCCACATACACGGCCGTCAGTTCGCCGCGACGCAATACCGCCTGCTCAGGCAGGCTCAAGCGGGCGGCAGCACCTGCGGTATCCATACCCGGGGAACGCACCATCACCTGCGCTGTCTGTCCGGGGCGCAACTGCGTCGCACCGGCTGGCAGCAACAGCCGCCACTCCACGGTCTGCGAAACCGGGTCGGCGGTCGGGAGCATCTCGCGCGCCGCGGGGATGAATGTCTGCCCGTCGGCCAGCACCACCCGCACCTCGGTCGCGGCAGCGGCCACTGCCACCCGGGACGCGCTGACCTGCGCCACCGCGCGCATGCGTCCCGGCTCGTACAGCGTGACCAGGGGCCGCCCGGGCATGGCCAGATCGCCGGTCTCGACATGGGTCGCCAGCACCACGGCGTCGAACGGAGCCACCAGGTCGGCAAAGCCCTGCGCCACCGTGGCCTGCGTGCGCGCGGCCTGCGCCTGGCGCACCGCCGCCATGGCGGCCTGCACCTGATTGTCGGAATTGTCGACCGCCGCCTGGCTGATGAAGCCGTCCTTCTTGAGCGCGCGGTTGCGCTCCAGCACCTGCTGGACATTGCGAAGCTCGGCCTCGGCTTGCGCCACGGCGGCGTCACTGCGCGCGGTGTTGGCGCGCACCTCGCGGTCGTCCAGGCGCACCAGCGGCTGGCCGCGGCGCACGCGATCACCCGCCTTGACACGCAATGCCGTCACGTTGCCGCCAACCTGGGCGGTCACCGTCGCCTGGCGTACGGGCTGCAAGACCGCATCGAGCGTCATGGCGGTGCTGGCCGCCATGCTTCCGACCAGGGTCGTGGGCACACGCACCGGCGTGCCATCGTCCGCCTGGCCAGAGGCCAGCAGACAGGCAAGAACGACAGAGGCAATGTGGCGCGGCAGTTTCACGGCAATCTCCTGGATACCGCACCCAGTATATACCCTGTAGGGTATCAAGGCAAGCACAGGCAGCATCGCACTGGCCCCCCGTGGGGTACGCTGCGGCCGGGCCCTTCATAATCCACCGGCAGTTCATCACCCCTTCGGAGACCCCATGATCAAGTTCTACTACAACACCGCACCCAACCCGGCCAAGGTCGCCCTTTTTCTCGAAGAGTCCGGGCTGCCCTATGAGATCGTGCCGGTCGACACACGCAAGGGGGAGCAACACGCCCCGGCCTTCACCGCCATCAACCCGAATGCCAAGGTGCCCGCGATCGATGACGATGGCGTGGTGGTTTTCGACAGCAATGCGATCGTGCTCTACCTGGCCGAGAAATGCGGCAAGTTCCTGCCGCCGGACACCGCCAAGGCGCGCGGCGAGATGCTGTCCTGGCTGATGTTCATCGCCAGCGGGATCGGTCCGTACAGCGGGCAGGCCGTGCACTTCCGGCGCTACGCGCCGGAACCCATTCCGTACGCCATCCAGCGTTATGACTTTGAAGCCTGGCGCCACTGGAACATCATCAACGACCGTCTCGGTCGGCAGGCCTACATGGTGGGAGATACCTACACCCTGGTCGACATCGCCTTGTGGGGCTGGGCCCGGGTCGCCCCGCTGGTCCTGGGCGACGAAGCCATGCCCAAGCTGCCGCATGTGAAGCGGCTGGTCGACGAGATCAATGCCCGCCCGGCCGCGCAGCGGGTCGAGGCCCTGAAGACGCGCCACACCTTCAAGACCGAATTCGACGAAGAAGCACGCAAGGCCTTCTTCCGGCACATGACGCCGGCGGCCAGCTGAGCAGAACCTGCAGGCCTCCAGGCCGGATCCGCAAGCCCGCCTGGCGCCCACCAGGCCCCACAATCGCGGGATGAAAACCCCCGCACGACTGCAGCCCCTGGTGGACGAAGGCCTGATCGACACCGTGGTGCGCCAGCTCATGAGCGGCAAGGAAGCGATGGTGTTCGTGGTGCGCTGTGGCGACGAGACACGCTGCGCGAAGATCTACAAGGAAGCCACCCAGCGCAGCTTTCGGCAGGCAGTCGACTACACCGAAAACCGCCGCGTCAAGAATTCACGCTCCGCCCGCGCCATGGCCAAGGGGTCCCGCTTCGGCCGGCAGCAACAGGAGGCCGCCTGGCAGAGCGCCGAGGTCGACGCCCTGTACCGGCTGGCAGACGCCGGCGTGCGGGTTCCCCGACCTTTCAATTTTCATGAGGGCGTACTGCTCATGGAACTGGTCACCGACGCGCAGGGCGACGCTGCGCCACGCCTGAACGACGTGGACCTGTCCCCCGACGAAGCGCGTGCCCACCACGCACGCCTGATCGGCGAAGTCATCCGCATGCTGTGCGCCGGCATCGTGCACGGCGACCTGTCCGAGTTCAACATCCTTCTGGCGCCCGACGGGCCGGTCATCATCGACCTGCCGCAGGCGGTGGACGCCGCAGGCAACAACCACGCGCAGCGCATGCTTTTGCGCGATGTCGCCAACCTGCGCGACTTCTTCGGGCGTTTCGCGCCAGAGTTGCTGAAGCTCGACCACGGCGGCGAGATCTGGGACCTGTACCAGCGCGGCCTCTTGCGTACCGACTCCGTGCCCAGCGGCGTCTTCAGGCCCGTGCTGGCGGCACCGGACGTGTCCACCGTGCTGCGGGTCATCGACGATGCGCGGGCCGAGGAAGCGGCGCGGCGGCTGCGCATGCAGCCACCTGCATGAAGGACTTCAGCCGCCAGTCTCAGGCCTCCCGCACGTCGGCTATCGGCTGGCTGCCGAAGTCGGGCCGCTGCAGATAGGCCAGCACCCGCGATGCCGCTTCTTGCGGCGACCACAACTTGCCGTTGTCCTTCAGCGCGACGAAATTGCCGTGCTCCGGAAACAGGCCGGGATCGCCCGCGCGCAGCGCAGACTGCATGCCGGTGTCGATCACCCCCGGCGCCAGCGCCACGATGCGCACCGGGTGCGGCTGGCGCGCCTCGTCCAGCGCGACGCAGCGCGTGAAATGGTCCATGCCGGCCTTGGCCGCGCAGTACAGCGCCGAGCCCGCCATGGCACGCCGGCCCAGCCCGGACGAGATGTTGAGGATCTTCTTGGGCATGGCCCAGTGACGGGTGGCCGTGAGGAAGGCGGCCGACAGCTGCAGCGGCGCCTCCAGGTCGACCCGCATGGTGGTGGCCACATCCTCCGGACAGGCGGGGTCGAGTGGCCCCAGGCGCCCGATCACGCCCGCGTTGTTGATCAGGGTGGCACTTGCCAGCTGCGCCGGGTTCTGTGCTGCCAGCCAGGCCTGCACCCGCACGGCGATGCCAGCCGGGTCCGCCAGGTCGGCCGGCCATTGCGCGAGATCGGCGCCCCGTTCCCGGGCCAGCGTGTCGAGCGCGTCCACGGTGGCGCGCGACAGGCACAGGACGCGCGCGTCGGCGCTGCACAGTTGCCGGGCCATGGCCAGGCCCATGCCACGCGAAGCGCCGGTCAACAGGGTGAGGTGGTATTTCATGCGTGGTCCTGAGTGGCGGGTTTGCCCGGGAGAGAGAATACGCGATTGCGACTCCGCCCCCGAAAGCCCATGCCCCACCCCCTTATCCTGGTTCCCGGCCTCATGTGTGATGCCAGTGTGTGGAACCCGCTGCTGCCCGCGCTGTCGCCGCAGGCCGACTGCCGCATCGTCGACCACGGCGATGCCGACAGCCTCGCCGGCATGGCCCGGCGCCTGCTGGAGCAGGCGCCCGCACGCTTCGCCCTGGCCGGTCATTCGATGGGGGGCCGCGTGGCCGTCGAGGTGATGCGTCTGGCGCCCGAGCGCGTCACCCACCTGGCCCTGCTCGACACCGGCTACAAGGCGCGCCCTGCGGGCCCTGCCGGCGAGGAGGAGGCCCGCAAGCGCCATGCGCTGCTGGACATCGCCCGCCAGCAAGGCGTGCGCGCGATGGCGGCGCAGTGGGTCCAGGGCATGCTCGAGCCGGCACGGCTGTCCGATGCTGCGCTGGTGGAAGAGATCGTCGCCATGTTCGCGCGCAAGAGCGCCGACATCTTCGCTGCGCAGATATGCGCCCTGCTCGGCCGTCCGGACGCCAGCCCGGTACTGCGCGAAGTCCGGGTGCCCACGCTCGTGGCCTGCGGGCGCGCAGACAGCTGGTCGCCGCTGGCCCAGCATGAAGAGATCGCCGCCCTGCTGCCCGCGCACGAACCGGTGCACGCCATCGATGACGCAGGGCACATGAGCACCATGGAGCAGCCTCTGGCCACAGCGCAGCTGATGCTGCACTGGCTGCGGCGGCCACCCGCCGGCTGAGCCGTCCGCACAGAGGCAGGCCGATGATTCCAGCATGCCGATGGGTCCGCCGTCTCGCGCGGCGTCACACCACCAGCGGTTCTTCCTGCATGGCCTCGAGCTGCTCCTCGAGCATCAGCACCTGGCCCTTCCAGTAGTCGCTGCTGCCAAACCAGGGGAAGTTGATCGGGAAGATCGGGTCGTCCCAGCGCCGTGCCAGCCAGGCGCTGTAATGCATCAGGCGCAGGGTGCGCAGCGGCTCGATCAGCGCGAGTTCGCGCCGGTCGAATTCCCGGAACTGCTCGTAGCCGTCCACCAGTGCTCCCAGCTGGCGGGTGCGCTGCGACCGGTCGCCGCTGGTGAGCATCCACAGGTCCTGCACGGCCGGGCCGCTGCGGGCGTCGTCCAGGTCGACAAAATGCGGCCCGGGCCCGGCGGCAGCGGGCGCATCGGCGGGTGTCCACAGGATGTTGCCCGGATGGCAATCGCCGTGCATGCGGATGCTGCGGATGGGGTCGACGCCGGCGTTGGCCCTGGCCGCCCAGATGACCGGCAAGGCCGCCATGACGGCGATGGCCTCGCGCGCCCGGCGCTCCCAGGCCGACTGCACATCCAACGGAATACGCTCGTTGGCCAGCAGCCAGTCCATCGGCTCGATGGCGAAGGTGGCGACATCCAGCGCCGGACGGGCCACAAATGGCCGCTGCGCGCCCACGGTGTGGATCCGCGCCAGGAAGCGTCCGATCCACTCGAGCACCTCGCCGTCGTCGAGCTCGGGGGCCCGCCCACCCCGGCGCGGACTGACACTGAAGGCGAATCCGTCGAAGTGGTGCAGGCTCCCCCCCTCCAGCAGCAGGGGGCCGATCACCGGTATCTCGGCGGCCATGAGTTCGCGGGAGAACGCATGCTCCTCCAGGATCTGCGCCTCCGACCAGCGGTGCGGCCGGTAGAACTTGGCCACCACTGCCGAGCCGTCCTCCAGCTGGACCTGGTAGACGCGGTTCTCATACGACGACAAGGCGGTGAGCCGGCCGTCCCCGCGCAGCCCCACGGCCTGCAGCGCGTCGAGCACCCGGTCTGGCGTCAGGGTCTCGAACGGATGCAGATCGCTGGAAGGGGAAGGAGGTGACGCCATGGCGACTATTGTCCGGCCAAAGCAGGGGATACCCGCTTGTCAAGCCCGAAACATTGACCTACCATGAGTTCAACTAAGAAAGTGATTGGAGACAGCCTTGCACACGACCGCCGAGCCTGGCGCAAACCCCCTGCTGGGCACCTGGCATCTGGTGCGCTGGGACATCACCTATGGCGATGGGCGCGCGCCCAGCCTGCCCTATGGCGCGCAGGCCACCGGCATGATCATGTACACCACCGACGGCCACATGAACGCCTGCATTGCCCGTGCCGGGCGCCGGCCGCTGTCCAGCGAAAGCGTGCGCAGCGCACCCGAGGCGGAGCGGCTGGCCGCCTTCGAGAGCTACTTTCAGTATGCCGGCCCCTACCGCATCCGCACCGAGGGCGGCCGCCAGCAGGTGGTCCACACCGTGACCCATGCGCTGAACCCGAATTTCGTCGGCACGCAGCAGGTCCGCCACATGGATTTCACCGAAGACATGCAGCAGCTCACGCTGTCCGCCTCCGACACCGTGCCCGGCACCGGCGTGGCCCGGCACCACCGGCTGGTCTGGAGCCGCCAGCCCCCGACATGATCGCCCTCCTCCCGAAAGACACCCCGTGACCGCCGCCGACGCCCTGTTCGACACCCACCGCGCACGCTTCGAAGGCGCCCAGGCAGCCTGCCGCAGCCGCGCCTGCTGGAGCCCGTTCCCGGAGCTGCCCGCCAAGTACCCCGATGCGGCCCGGGCCCAGGCGCGCGGCCTGGCCGCATTCCACGCGCACCTGGGCGACGCCGGCCAGCCGCGCGCCTTTGCGCTCGACCAGCCGGGCCGTATCGGCGAACTGGGCGAAGAGGTGTCCCCCTACACGCGCCAGCCCCTGCATATCCGTTACCCCCAGGCCGAGCCGGACGCGCTGTTCGCCGCCGCCACGCGGGCCATCGGCAGCTGGGCCAGCGCCCCCATCGAGACCCGCATCGGCGTCCTGCTGGAGGCGGTCGACGTGGTCTACCGCGACCACCTGTTCGAGGTGGCGCAGTCGGTCATGCACACCGCCGGCCAGAGCGCGAACATGGCCTATGCCGGCTCGGGCGTGAACGCGCTCGACCGCGCGATCGAGGCGCTGGTCTATGCCGACCAGGCGATGCGCGCGGTCACGCCCAGTGCCCGCTGGGAGCGTCAGTTCGGCCCCTCGCGCATCATGCTCGACAAGACCTACCGCCTGGTGCCGCGTGGCGTGGCGGTCTGCTTCTCGTGCGCCAGCTTCCCCACCTGGAACGCCTGGCCGTCGATGATGGCCAGCCTGGCCACCGGCAACGCGGTCATCGTCAAGCCGCACCCGGCCACGGTGCTGCCGATGGCGATCACGGTACGGGTGTTCCGGCAGGTGCTGCAGGACGCCGGCTTCGACCCCAACCTGGTCACCCTGGCGCTGGACAGCACCGCAGCCCCGATCGGCAAGCTGCTGGTCAGGCATCCCCAGACGGCGATCGTCGATTTCACCGGCAGCGTGCAGTTCGGCCAGTGGGTCGAGAGCAACGCGCATCCGGCCCTGAGCTTCACAGAAACGGCCGGCTGCAACACCGTGGTGCTGGAGTCCTGCGACGACCTCGATGCCGCGCTGCGCAGCCTGGCCACCACGCTGTGCATGTTCAGCGCGCAGATGTGCACCAGCCCGCAGAACCTCTACATTCCGCGCCAGGGCGTGCAGACCCCGCAGGGCCGGGTGCCGCTGGACGAGGTCGCGCGCCGCCTGGCCGACGCTGTCGCGGCCCTCACCGGCGACCCGAAGAAGGCCGCGATGATCCTGGCCACGATCCAGTCCGACCAGACGCTGGCACTGCTGCAGCGCATGCAGGCCGCCGGAGCGCAGCGCGGGCATGTGCTGCTGGCGCCCCAGGCCTACCCGCACCCCGATTTCCCGGACGCCCGCACCAGCACGCCGCTGATGCTGCAGGTGGGCACCACCGAGCGCGACCTGTATGGCGAGGAGCGTTTCGGCCCCATCAGCTTCGTGATCGCCTGCGAGGACGCGGCCGATGCACTGCACCAGGCCACGACCGACGTGCGCCAGTTCGGCGGCCTGACCGCCTTCCTGTACTCCACTGACGAGGCCTACATCGCCCGGGCCGAAGACGCCTATGCCCGAGCCGGTGCCCAGCTCACGATCAACCTCACCGGCGCCATGCCGCTGAACTTCGCCGCCGCCTACAGCGATTACCACGTGACCGGCCTGAACCCGGCCGGCAATGCCAGCCTGACCGACCTGGCCTTCGTGGCCGGCCGCTTCCGCATCACCCAGTCGCGCCGTCCTGCCACGACCATCCCGCCCTCCGCCTGATCTGCCCACGAAAGGACCTTCCATGAACAATCGCACCGCTCCGGAACATCTGGCCGCCCCGTTTGGCGAGGACTACGGTCCCCTGCTGCAGGGCGTCTACGCGCCGGTCATGGAAGAGCTGCAGCTGCACGACCTGACGCTGATCAAGGGCAGCATCCCCACCGACCTCAACGGCGTGTACCTGCGCGCCGGCCCGAACGCGCGCTACGCACCCAATGGCCGCTACCACCCCTTCGACGGCGACGGCATGGTGCATGCCGCGCATTTCGACAACGGCCGGCTGACCTACCGCAACCGCTGGGTCCAGACCGAGGGCTTTGTCGAAGAGGCCCAGGCCGGCAAGTCGACGCACCACGGCATCCGGGAAACACTCAAGGGCCGCCCCGACAAGCGCCTCAAGGACACTGCCAACACCGACCTGATCGGCCACCGCGGCCGCGCGCTGGCCCTGTGGTACATGTCCGGCGACGCCTACGAAATCGACCCGATCACCCTGCAGACGATCGGCAAGTCCGCCGCGATCTCCCACAGCGGGGGCAAGATCTCGGCCCATGCGAAGGTCGACGAAATCACCGAGGAACTGATGTTCTTCGACTACGGCAACGACGCCCCCTACATGCATTACGGCGTGGTGAACGCCAAGGGTGAGCTGGCGCACTATGTGCCGATCGACCTGCCGGGGCCGCGCCTGCCGCACGACATGGCCGTCACCGAGCACTATTCCATCCTGCACGACCTGCCCCTGTTCCACGACCATGAAGCCATGGCCCTGGGCCGGCACAAGATCGAGTTCCATCCCGAGCTGCCTTCGCGCTTCGGCGTGATCGCGCGCTACGGCGCGGCCGACAGCATCCGCTGGTTCAGCTTCACGCCGTGTTACCTCTACCATGTGGTGAACGCCTGGGAGGAAGGCGACTGGGTGGTGATGGTCGGCTGCCGCTACATGCCGGTGCTCGACGCGCAAGGCCGCATCGACGCCCAGCGCACGGCCAAGGATGTGGCCGAGCTGGTGATGCATGCGCGCCTGTGGGTCTGGAAGATGAACGTCAAGACCGGCGAGACGGCAGAACACGTGCTCAACACCGAACACAACGCCGAATTCCCCAGCTACAACGGCCGCCGGACCGGGCGCAAGACCCGTTACGGCTACCTGGTCGACCATTCCGGGACAGTCACGCTGCACTGGTCCGGCATCCGCAAGTTCGACCTGGAGACCGGTGCCGACCTCGGCGCCTGGAGCGACGATGCCCGGAACAGCTGGTATTCCGAACCCTGGTTTGCCGAGGCCGACAACGCAAAGGCCGAGGACGATGGCTATGTGGTCGTCTTCCAGTGGAACAACGCCCTGCAGCGCCAGACACTGGACATCTTCGATGCGCGCGACATTGCCCGCGGCCCGGTGGCGCAGGTCGGGCTGCCACAGCGCATTCCTGCCGGCTTCCATGCCTGCTGGATCGAAAAAGACCGACTCCAGACCCGCGGCTGACCATGATCCTGGTACCGCCCGAACGGATTGCCGAGTACACCCGCCGTGGCTGGTGGGGCACGCAGACCCTGTGGGATCTGTTCGTGCACCACCGCGAGGCCCGTCCGCAGGACGAAGCGGTGGTCGACGCCCCCAACCGTGCCGAGTTCGCGCACGGCGTCCCGCGCCGACTCCGCTGGCAGGACCTTGCGCACGAGGTGGACAAGGTCAGCCTGGCGCTGCTTGACCAGAGCATCCGGCGCGACGACATCGTCGTCATGATGCTGCCCAATTGCGTCGAGCAGTTTGCCGTCTACCTGGCCTGTCTGCGCCTGGGCTTGGTGGTCACGCCGGTGCCGGTGCAGTACCGCGAGCACGAACTCTCGCACATCCTGGAGGCCACAGGCGCGGTGGCGGCGTTCACGTTCACCCGTATCGGCCGGCCCGGGACCGCGCATGCGAGCGCGGCTATGTTCGCCGCACTGGCACGTTCCCACCCGTGCCTGCGCCGCGTGATCGCCTGGGGCGAGGAAGCGCCCGCCGGCGTGGTGCACCTGGGTCCGGGCGGGCAGGCTACCCCGCTGGCGCCGGCCGAGCAGGCGCGGGTGCTGTCTGCCGAAGCGGCCGCGGCGATCACCGCCAACGATGTGGTCACCATCTGCTGGACATCCGGCACCGAAGCGGCCCCCAAGGGCGTGCCGCGCAGCCACAACGAATGGCTGGTGGTGCCGCCCTTCATCATCGAGGCGGCCAAGCTGCCACCCCAGGCGCGCCTGCTCAATCCCTTTCCGCTGGTCAACATGTCCGGCTTCTCCAGCGCCTTCGTGACCTGGCTGATGCTGGGCGGCACGGTCGTGCAGCACCACCCGTTCAGCCTGCCGGTGTTCCTGCAGCAGCTGCGCGAGGAGCGCATCGACTACACGGTGTCGCCGCCGGCCATCCTCAACATGCTGCTGCATGACGACGCCTTGCTGGAGGGCATCGACTTCAAGCGCCTGTCGCGCATCGGCTCGGGCTCGGCACCGCTGGCCGAGTGGATGATGCGCGGGTTCGCCGAGAAACACGGCGTGCAGATCATCAATTACTTTGGCTCCAACGAAGGCGCCGCGCTGGCCAGCAGCGATGTGGACATGCCCGACCCTGCCACCCGCGCGAAGCACTTTCCGCGCATCGGTGTCGCGGGCCAGCCCTGGGGCAGCACCACCGCACAGTGCATCCGCTCCCGCCTGGTCGACGTCGACAGCGGCGAGGAGATCACCGAGGCGGGTCGCCCCGGCGAGTTGCGCTTTGCCGGTCCGACCGTGTTCAGTGGCTACTACAACGCGCCGGAGATGTCCCGGCGCGCGTTCGACGAACAGGGCTTCTACCGCACCGGCGACCTGTTCGAGATCACCGGCGAGCAACTGCAGTATTACCGGTACGTCGGCCGCTCGAAGGACCTGGTCATTCGCGGTGGCATGAACATCTCGAGCGAGGAGATCGAGGGCCTGCTGACGGGCTGTCCCGGCATCCGCGAGGTGGCGGTGGTGGGCGTGCCCGATCCGGTGCTGGGCGAGCGGCTGTGCGCCTGCATCGTGTCGGCCGAGGGCCACAGCGTGCAGTTGCAGGAGATCACCGACTACCTGCGCAGGGAGGCCCGTGTGGCCGCCTTCAAGCTCCCAGAGGTCCTGCTGCATGTGCCGGCCCTGCCGCGCAATCCGGTGGGCAAGATTCTCAAGCGCGAACTGCGCGAACAGGCCCGGGCGCTGGCCCGGGCAACCCCATGACACACCCCGTGCTGCTCCTCATTCCCGGCATGTTCAACACCCGGGCCATCTGGGACCCCGTGATCGCCGCCCTGCGTGCCGGTGGCCGGGCGCCGGATATCCGGGTCGCCGATGTTTTGACACAGGAGAGCATTGCCGCGATGGCCGCCGACGCGTGGGCCCTGGTGGCGGACCTGCCGCCGGCAGCGCGCCTGGTGGTGTGCGGCTTCTCGATGGGTGGGTATGTGGCGCTCGAACTGCTTGCCGGGCATCCGGGGCAGGTCCACGGCCTGGCGATGGTGGACAGCGCCGCTGCGGTCGAGTCGGCCGAATCCCTGGTTGTCAGGAACAAGACCATCGCAGCGCTGGAACGCAATTTCGAACGCACGGTGGAGGGCATCATCCCGTTCAGCCTGCATCCGGACAGTCTCGCAGACACCGCGCTGGTGGACGGCATGCGCGCGATGATGCACAGCGTCGGCGCGCAGGCCGCGATCCGCCAGACGCGCGCCATCATGACCCGCCGCGATCACCGGCCACTGCTGGCGGACCTGCGCATTCCGGCACTGGTCGTATGCGGCCGCGAAGACAAGGTCACGCCGCCTGCCGCCTCCGAAGAGCTGCACCGGCTGCTGCCCCACGCGCCACTGGAATGGATCGAGCAGGCAGGGCACCAGACGCCGCTGGAGCAACCTGCGGTCGTGGCCCGTCACCTGCTGGCACTGATCGATCGCGCCACCCCCTCACCACAACCCTGAATTTCCACCAACGAGGTACCTTCACCATGCAAAGACGTTCCGTTCTCCAGGCTCTGGCTGCCGCCCCCCTGGGCGCCCTGCTGCCCCAGGCCCACGCGCAGCTGTCGGCCGACCGCCCGATCAAGGTCGTGGTGCCCTTCGCCGCCGGCAACACGCTGGACATCGCGCTGCGCCAGGTCGCCGAGGTCATCAAGGCCAACAGCGGCCTGACCGTGCTGGTCGAGGCCAAGCCGGGCGGCTCCGGCATCATTGCCGCCCAGGCGGTGATGCAGGCCCCGCCGGACGGCACCACCCTGCTGCTGGCCAACACCAGCATGTTCACCATCAACCCGCACACCTTCTCCAGGCTGCCCTACGACCCCGAGAAGAACTTCAAGCCGGTGACGAACTTCCTGGGCGCAGCGCTGGTGATGGCGGTGCATTCCAGCGTGCCGGCCAACAACCTGGCGGAGTTCATCGCCTGGGCCAAGGCGAATCCCGGCAAGGTGTCGTATGCCTCCTTCACGGCGGGCAATTCATCGCATTTCGCCGGCGTGATCCTGAACCAGCGCACCGGCCTGGACATGGTCCATGTGCCGTTCAACGGCACACCGCCCGCAGTGCAGAACCTCGTCGGCGGGCAGGTCAATGCAGCCTTCCTTCCGCTGCTGGCCGTCAAGCCGCATGTGGACGCCGGCAAAGTCAAGGTGCTGGCCATCAGCAGCCCGCAGCGTTCGCCCCTGGCGCCCAACCTGGCGACGTTCCGCGAGCAGGGATACCCCGAGCTGGACATCTACATCTGGTCCTCCATCGCCGCGCCTGCCGGTACGCCCGACGCCATCATCGCGCGTCTGAACGCCGAGTTCACACGGGCGCTTCGCAGCACCGAGATCCGTGACAAGTGGACACCGGTGGGCTTCGAGCCCATGCCCTCCACGCCGGACGAGATGGCCCGCTTCTCCCAGGCAGAGTCCAGGCGCTGGGCCGAGGCGGTCAAGATATCCGGCTTCAAGGCCACCGAGTGAATCCCCAGCGGCCATGACCCTGCGACCCTGTCCCTTCCCGCTCAGACTGCCGGTCTTCGCTGCGCCGATGTTCCTGATCTCCGGGCCGGCGCTGGTGCTGGCGGCCTGCAAGGCCGGCATCATCGGTGCATTCCCGACACCCAACGCGCGGCCGATCGCACAGCTCGACCTGTGGATGCGCGAGATCACCGAGGGCCTGGCGCAGGCCCGGGATGCCCAGCCGGCGGCGACCATCGGCCCCTGGTGCGCCAACCTCGTCACGCACTCGTCCAACACCCGCCTGCCCGAGGACCTGGAGCTGGTCGCGAAGTACAAGCCGCCGATCGTGGTCACCGCGCTGGGCAGCCCGAAACCGGCCATCGAGGTGGTGCACAGCTATGGCGGCCTGGTGTTCGCGGACGTGATCGGCATCGCACTGGCGAAAAAGGCAGTGGCGGCGGGCGCCGACGGGCTGGCCTGCGTGTCCGCGGGGGCCGGCGGGCACACCGGTTTCCTGTCGCCGTTCGCGTTCGTGAGCGCCGTGCGCGAATTCTTCGACGGCCATGTGATCGTCGGCGGCGGCATCAGCGACGGCTGGGGCGTGGCCGGCGCACTGGCCAGCGGGGCGGACTTCGTCTACATGGGCACCCGGTTCATTCCCACTGCAGAGAGCATGGCCCCACAGGCCTACAAGCAGATGGTGGTGGACAGCTCGGTGGACGACCTGATCGTCAGCTCCGGCATCACCGGCACACCCGCCAGCTGGCTCAAGCCCTCGCTGGTGGCGAATGGGCTGGATCCCGCCAACATGCCCGACGCCCCGGGCCGCAAGTACGACAGCAACCAGCCGCTGGCCGGCAAGAAATGGACCGAGGTCTGGGCCGCCGGCCAGGGTGTCGGCGCCAGCAAGGCCATCGAACCCGTGGCCACGGTGGTGGAGCAACTCACCCGTGAATACGCGCAGGCCCGGGCCCGCATGCAGCAACTGCCCTGGATGGCATGAAAAGGAAAAATCCATGACGACCCCCGTTTATGTACTCGGCGGATTCCAGACCGATTTCGCCAAGGTCTGGTCGCGCAACGGCCAGGACATCTCCGACATGACCCGCGAGTCCACGCTGGGCACGCTGGCCGCCTGCCAGCTGGACGCCGCGCAGATCGAAAGCATCCACGTCGGCAACGCGTTCGGAGAGATCCAGCGCCAGCAGGCGCACCTGGGCGCGATGGTGGCGCAGATGGTGCCCGGGCTGTGGGGCGTGCCGGCCATGCGCCACGAAGGCGCCTGCGCCTCCTCGTCGCTGGGCATCCTGACGGCCATGGCCGAGATCGAGGCCGGCCGCTACGACTGCGTGCTGGTGCTGGGCGTGGAGGAGTTCAAGAACGTTCCAGGCGACGTCGCCTCGCAGAACCAGAATGCCGCCGCCTGGCAGGGCCATGAAGACATCGACTGCAAGTTCATGTGGCCGGCCGCTTTCGGCCTGCTCGCGCAGGAGTACGAGCGCCGCTACGGCCTGGACCGGCGCTACCTCAACCGCATCGCGGAACTCAATTACGGCAATGCCAGGCGCAACCCGCTGGCCCAGACCCGCAAGTGGAACTTCGACCCGCTGGCCTTCACCGACGACGACGAGGCCAACCCGGTCATCGAGCCCGGCACACGGCGCCAGGACTGCGGCCAGATCACCGACGGCGCCTGCGGTGTGGTGCTGGCCTCGGCGCGCTTCGCCCAGGAGCATGCCCGCCGCCAGGGCCGTGGGGTCGAAAGCCTGGCGCGCATCGCCGGCTGGGGCCATCGCAACGCCGGACTGCGGCTCAAGGACAAGATCGCACGCAGCGCCGACGCCGCCTATGTGTTCCCGCACCTGCGCCAAGCACTGGAAGACACCTGGCGCCGGGCCGGCGTGTCCGGCGTGGAGGCCATGGACGGCATCGAGACCCACGACTGCTTCACCACCACCGAATACATGGCCATCGACCATCTGGGCCTGACGCCACCCGGCCAGAGCTGGCAGGCCGTCGAGGATGGCCGCATCGAGCCGGGCGGCAGCTGCCCCGTGAACATGAGCGGCGGCCTGATCGGCTGCGGGCATCCGGTAGGGGCCACCGGCACGCGGCTGCTGCTCGATGCTGCGCGCCAGGTCACCGACTCTGCCGGCGAGTGCCAGATCGAAGGCGCCAGGCGCATCCAGACGCTCAACATCGGTGGCTCCTGCGCCACGGTCGTGAGCTTTGTGGTGGACCGCCAGGACTGAGTTCCGTGCCTGCCCGCTTCTCGCCGGGATTCACGCCCGACCTCGACAACACGCGCGATGCGATCGCCAGCAGCGCCCTCAGCCACGGGCTGATGGTGCTGGGCGACCGCTGGACGACCGCCGTGCTGATGGGTGCGTTCACCGGCGTGGACCGGTTCGAGGAATGGCAGAGCCGGCTGGGCATTCCCCGCTCGACACTGACCGACCGGCTGAAGAAACTGGTGGGGCTGGGCCTTCTGCGCCAACGGGTCTACCAGGAGCGCCCGCGCCGCTTCTCCTACCGCCTGACGCAGGCCGGCCTCAAGCTGTATGACCACGTGCTGATGATCTGGATGTGGGAAAAGCGCTGGGGCAGCCGCAAGAGCGCGCTGCCGGCCCGGCTCACCCACACCAGCTGCGGGCACCAGTTCGTGCCGGTGCTCAGCTGCGCGGCCTGCGGCGAGAAGACCGGCATGAACGACCTGCACCTGACCTTCAAGGTGAACCAGACCCTGCTCCAGGCGGCACGCACGGCGGGTCGCTCCTCCCGCGTGGCCACCCAGGACGGCACGGACATGGGGCTGGGGCTGCGGGTGGACCGGTGGGCGCTGCTGATCGTCAATGCCGTCATCCTGGGCTGCCATCATTTCGACCAGATCGCCTATGTGCTGGGCATCGCCAGCAGCGTGCTGTCGCGGCGCCTCAGCGGCATGGTCGAGGCCGGGCTGCTGCTGTGCCAGCCGGATCTGAACGACGCGCGCCGCAACATCTACCGCCTGACGCCGGCCAGCCGCGACCTGTTCGGATATCTGGTGTGTTTTTCCACCTGGGCTGCGCGGGACCACCTGCACCAGCCCAGCTCGATCCGCCCCATCCACAAGGGATGCGGCAAACCCTTCGTGCCCCAGGTCGCCTGCAGCGCCTGCGGCGACCCCGTGAAACCCCGGGACGTGTCCTTCGACTCTCCCGCCAGGACCCCGGCCACTGCCTGAAGGAGACATCCCATGCCCACCGAAGTCATCCGCCGCGTCGAGAGCGACATCACACCCGGTGACCATCCCTACCTGCAGGGCGCCTGGACGCCCCTGCACGAGGAAGTCAATGCCACCGAGATGCGGGTGCTGGAAGGCCGCATCCCCACCGACATCGATGGCGTCTACCTGCGCAACACGCAGAACCCGGTGTATGCCGCCATCGGCCGCTACCACCCCTTCGACGGGGACGGCATGGTCCACATGATCCACTTCAAGGACGGCCGGGCCAGCTACCGCAACCGTTTCGTGCAGACCAAGGGCCTGGGCGCGGAACAGGAGGCCGGGCACCGCCTATGGGCCGGCCTCATGGAAGACCCGAAACTCTCGGCGCGGGCCGGCTGGGGGGCGCACGGGTCGATCAAGGATGCCTCCAGCACCGACGTGGTGGTGCACGCAGGCAAGGCGCTGACCGCCTACTACCAGTGTGGCGAGGGCTACCGGCTGGATCCGCTCACGCTGGAGCAGCAGGGCATCCCGCCCTGGTCGCCGCTGGACGGCATCTCGGCCCACATGAAGGTCGACGAAGCCACGGGCGAACTACTGTTCTTCAACTACTCGAAGCATGCGCCCTACATGCATTACGGCGTGGTGGACCGCCATGACAAGCTGGTGCACTACGTGCCGATCCCGCTGCCCGGTCCGCGGCTGCCGCACGACATGGCCTTCACCGAGCACTATGCGATCCTCAACGACTTCCCGCTGTACTGGGATCCGGATCTGCTCAGGCAGGGCAAGCACGTGGTCAAGTTCCACCCCGATCAGCCCTCGCGGTTCGCGGTCATCCCCCGGCGCGGCCAGACGCACGAGATCCGCTGGTTCGAGGCTGCCCCCACCTTCGTGCTGCACTGGCTCAACGCCTACGAGCAGGGCGACGAGATCATCCTGGACGGCTACTTCGAGGACAACCCCGAGCCGAAGAATTTCGACGGCGCGCCCAAGGGCTACGAGCGCATGATGTCCTACCTGGACCAGTACAAGATGGGCACCCATCTGCACCGCTGGCGCTTCAACCTGGTCACGGGCAAGACCACCGAGCAGCGGCTGGACAACCGCATCCTGGAGTTCGGGATGTTCAACCAGCGCTATGCCACCCGCCCCTACCGCTATGCCTACAGCGCGGTGCAGGTGCCGGGGTGGTTCCTGTTCCACGGGTACGTGAAGCACGACCTGCAGACCGGAGAGTCCTGCGAGATCCGCCTGCCCGAGGGCCAGTACGCCAGCGAGGCGCCGTTCGCGCCGCGCATCGATGCGAAGGACGAGGACGACGGCTACCTGGTGACCTTCGTCACCAACGAGAACACCCAGCGTTCCGAGGCACTGCTGATCGACTGCAAGCGCTTTGCCGAGGGTCCGGTGTGCCGCATCGAGCTGCCGCACAAGCTGTGCAGCGGCACCCACTCCTGCTGGGCCAATGGCGCCGACATGCGCGACGGTTTGCTGAGGACGCCATCATGATGAAAACCGCTCTGGTGGCCGCTGCAGGTGGCCTGTGGCTGGTCTGGGTGATCGCGCTGATGGTGTTCCGCCGCCGGCCGGAGCTGCGCGTGGGCACGCCCCGCGAGTTCGTGTACCCGGTGGCAGCGCTGGTGATCGGCCTGATGTGGCTCTTCAGCACCAAGGACATGCCCGGCTCCTGGTTCCTGGCGCTGTACATGCGTGCCGGCGTGATCGCCGGCGTGCTGCTCACGGCGGTGTGGCTGCTGAGCCTGATCAAGCGCGACACCGGCATCATGGACGTCGCCTACCCGCTGGCGGCCGCCGTGCCGGTCGTGGTGCTGATCGCGCGGCGCGGCACCTGGTCGCCGCACGAGATCTTCACGGTGGTGCTGGTCGTGTTGTGGAGCGCCCGCATGTCGCTGCACATCGGCATCCGCAATGCGGGGCACGGGGAAGACGGCCGTTATGCCGCCTGGCGGCGCCGCTTCGGGCCGCACTGGTGGTGGTGGAGCTTCTTCCAGGTGTTCACGATGCAGGGGGTGACGGTCTGGCTGTGGTCCCTCGGCCTGATCGGCGCGGTGGCCGCCGGCCCGCGCGACCTCGGCTGGCAGCATGGGCTGGCAGCCCTGCTGTTCGCAGTCGGCTACTACTTCCAGGTGGTGGGTGACCTGCAGCTCGAACGCTTCAAGAAGGCCCGCACCGACCGCAGCCAGGTGCTCGACACCGGGCTGTGGCGGCTGTCGCGCCATCCCAACTACTTCGGCGAGGCGGTGGTGTGGTGGAGCTTCGGCGCGCTCGGGCTGGTGCACCCCTGGGGCTGGCTGGCGCTGATCTGCCCGGCCTACGTCACCTGGTTCATGAGTGCGGGCTCGGCCACGCCCATGCAGGACCGCTACCTGGCCAAGACCAAGCCGGCCTATGCGGACTACATGCGCCGGGTTCCGACCTTCTTCCCGTGGAGCCGGCCGAAGTGAGCAGCGCCGGGCCGTCCCAGGGTGCTCCGGTGCGCCTGCCGACAGACCTGCAGGGCCGTTGTGCCATCGTCACCGGGGCCGGCAAGGGCCTGGGGCGGGCCTACGCCATGCACCTGGCCGCATGCGGTGCGCGGGTGCTGGTCAACAACCGCCGCCACCCCGGCGAAAGCGATGCACAGACCTCCGCTGCGCAGACGGTCGAGGCCATCCGTGCCGCCGGCGGCACCGCCCATGCCGACTGGAGCGACGTCACCGACCCGGCCAGCGGGCAGGCCATGGTGGCACGGGCGCTGGAGCAGCTCGGCGGGCTGCACATCGTGGTGGCCAATGCCGGCATCGACAACCCGGCCGCCTTCCACAAGCAGTCGATGGCCGGTTTCCGCTCCATCTTCGACACCAGCTTCTTCGGCAACCTGCATCTGGCCCACGCCGCCTGGCCGCACCTGGTGCAGCAGGGCTACGGCCGCATGGTGCTCACGGCCTCCAGCGCCGGCCTGCATGCCAACCATGGGCAATCGGCCTACTCGGCAGCCAAGGCCGCCGTGATCGGCCTGATGCGTGCGCTGGCCATCGAGGGCCGCAGGCACCAGGTCCGCGTGAACGTGATCGCGCCGTACGGCTATTCCCAGATGACCGCGCCCTACATGCCGTCGGACATGGCGCGCAGCTTCGACCCGGCCCTGGTGGCGCCGCTGGTCAGCTGGCTGTGCAGCGAGGCCTGTGACACCACCGGCGAGGTGCTGGTGAGTGGCGCCGGCCTGGTACGCCGGGCCGGCGTCGGCGAGAGCGATGCGCTGCCCCTGCAGGACGGATCGGTCGCCGATGCCGTCCACGGCCTGGAGAGCAAGGCGCTGCAGCCCTATGGCAGTGCCAACGATTCCTTCGCCCGGTTCCTGCAGGAGCTGGCGCGCATGTCCCCCCCCACCCCTCCATCGACCACACCATGACACACGCCTACATCGCCGACGCCGTCCGCACGCCGCGGGGCAAGGGCAACGACAAGGGCAGCCTCAAGTCCGTCAAGCCCGCCGTGCTGCTGGCACAGACGCTGCGCGCATTGGCGCAGCGTACCGGCTTGGACACCGGCCGCGTCAACGACGCCATCTTCGGCTGCGTCACGCAGACCGCTGACCAGGGCGCCAGCGTGGGCACGCTCGCACTGCCACTGGCCGGATGGAGCGATACCGTGTCGGCCGTCACCATCAACCGCTACTGCGCCTCCGGCCTGTCGGCCACCAACTTTGCCGCCCTGCAGGCGCTGCACGGCGACACGCTGGCGCTGGGCGGCGGCGTCGAGATGATGTCGCGTGTGCCCATGGGCAGCGACCAGGGCCCGCTCACGCACGACGCCGAACTGCAGGCGCTGGCGCATATCGTGCCGATCGGCATCGCGGCCGATGCGATCGCCACGCAGCGCGGCTACACCCGCGAGATGCTCGACACCTACGCCGCCAGCTCGCAGCAGCGTGCCGCGGCGGCGGCCGGGCGCGGACAGGCGCCATCACTCGTGCCGGTCACCGGCCCGGACGGCCAGGTGCTGCTGGACCGCGATGAGAACATCCGACCGGCCACGACGGCACAGACACTGGCCGGCATGCAGCCGGCATTCGCCGGCTGGGGCGCCAAGGGCGGCGACGCCGGCTTCGACGCGCAGTTGTGCCGTCACCTGCAGCTGGCCGCCATCGACCATGTCCACCATGCCGGCAATTCGCCGGCCATGGCCGACGCGGCAGCAGCGGTGCTGGTGGGTTCGCAGACGGCCCTGCAGGCCGCCGGGCTGCACGCCCGGGCCCGCATCCTCGGGTTCGCCGACACCGGATCGGACCGCACGCTGGCCCTGACCGGCACCGTCGATGCGGCCCGCCTGGCGCTGGCCCGTGCCGGCAAGCGCGCCGAGGACATGGACCTGTTCGAGATCAACGAGGGCTTCGCCGCGATGGCCCTGCACTTCATGCAGGACATGCAGGTCGTGCACGACCGCATGAATGTGAATGGCGGCGCGATCGCGATCGGCCACGCCATGGGCTGCACCGGCGCCGCGCTGGTCAGCGTGCTGCTCGACGAACTCGAGCGGCGTGATGCCCGCTTCGGCTGCATCTCCATCTGCGGTGCCGCCGGTGTCGCCAGCGCCATGGTGATCGAGCGACTGCGGTAAACCCGCTCGGTACTTACCCTAGAACGCCAACCGGTTCACTTTCCTTACAAGACTTTATTGCTAGACTGGCGACGGAGACAATCGTGACCCCAAAAAGCCCCCACCCCACGGCCCTTGCGGCCGAATTCACGTGAGCCAGGAACTCGCTCAGATCGCCCAGCTGGCGATCAACGGCATGGCCATCGGCGCCATCTACGCGCTGGTCGCGCTGGGCCTGGTGCTGACCTACAAGGCCACCGAAGTGCTGAACTTCGCCCATGGCGACGTCCTCATGGCCTCCAGCTTTGTGGGCTGGGGCCTGATCGTCGGCCTGGGCTGGCCGTTCTGGCTGGCGGCGCTGACCACGGTGGCGCTGGCCGCAATCTTCAGCTGGTTCGTCGACGCGCGCGTCATGCGGCAGATCGTCGGTCAGCCGCAGTTCGCCGGTGTCATGCTGACGATCGCCATCGCCTTCATGCTGCGCGGCCTGGTCAGCATGTCCTTCGGGCCCGAGTCCCGCAACTACCCCACACCCTGGTCCGGGCAGAAGACCGAGATCGCAGGCGTCGTCATTGCCGACCTCAGCCTGGTCATCATCGCGGCGGCCCTGCTGATCACGCTGGTTCTGTTCTGGTTCCTGAAGAAGACCGCGCTGGGCGTGGCCATCCAGGCCGCATCTCAGAACCAGCTGGCCGCCTACCTGAGCGGCATCCGCGTCAAGCGCGTGACCTCGCTGGTGTGGGGCATTTCGGGCGCCATCGCGGCCGTCTGTGGCCTGCTGCTGGCGCCGATCGCCCTGGTCGACATCGGCCTGTGGATCGTCGTGCTCAAGGCGCTGGCGGCGGTTGTCCTGGGTGGTTTCGGCAGTGTGCCGGGGGCCATCCTGGGCGGTCTGCTGCTGGGTGTGATCGAGCAGTTCGCCGGCGTCTACCTGCCCGATGGCTTCAAGGATGCCATGGCCTACCTGGTGCTGATCGGCGTGCTGATCCTGTGGCCACGCGGCCTGCTGGGCGAGGCCCACGGACGGCGCGTCTGAGCAGAACCGCACCATGCGTTTCCATTACGACACCTCCTACCACGACGGCCAGACGCTGCTGCGTTATCCGGTGGGCCGCATCGCCTATGCGGCCCTGCTGCTGGCCCTGCTGGTCGTTCCGTGGGTGCTGCCCAAATACTACGTGGGCGAAATGTCCTACGTGTTCATCATGTGCATCGCCAGCCTCGGGCTGATGACGCTGGTGGGCTACACCGGGCAGGTCTCGCTGGGGCACTCCGCCTTCATCGCCATCGGCGCCTACACTGAAACCTGGATGCTCAGCCAGGGCGTGCCATTCGGCCCTTCACTGCTGATCGCAGCCTGCCTGAGCGGCGTCATCGGGCTGGTCATCGGCCTGCCGGCGATCCGCGTCTCGGGCCTGTACCTGGCCATGGTGACCCTGGCGTTTGCCATCCTCACCGAACACACCATCGGCCACTGGAAAGGCGTCACCGGCGGCTTCAACGGCCTGAGCGTCGGCAACCCGGTGCTGGCCGGATTCGACCTCGGTGGCCTCAAGCCCTTCTACTACCTGTGCCTGGGTGTGCTGGTGCTGGTGCTCGCCGGCCTGCTCAACCTGATGCGCTCCAAGACCGGCCGCGCCTTCATGGGCGTGCGGGACTCCGAGGCGGCAGCCTACAGCCTGGGCATCTGGGTGGCTGGCTACAAGGTGCTGGCCTTCGTGATTTCCGCCATGGTCACCGGCCTGGCAGGCGCACTGCTGGCCCACCATGTGCGCTTCCTCACGCCCGAGGGTTTCGGGCTGATCCTGTCGCTGGAGCTGGTGCTCATGGTCACCATCGGAGGCCTGGGCTCGCTGCGCGGCGCCATCCTCGGCGCGGTGCTGATCAGCATGCTGCCCACCTTCATCTCGCGCATCAAGCCGATGCTGCCCGAACATATCTCCAAGCAGTTCGGCCTGGAGATCTTCGTGTTCGGTCTGGTGCTGGCGCTGTTCGTTCTGTTCGAGCCCAAGGGCCTGAACGGTCGCTGGATCAAGTTCAGGACTTTCCTGCAAACCTTCCCGCTGTACCGCAAGGACATGTTCAAGCGCGGCAAGAGCTACATGAAATCGGAGCGCTACAAATGAGCGTCTTTGAAGTCAAGGACGTCTCGCTGCGCTTCGGCGGCGTGCAGGCCGTTGGCAATGTCAGCTTCACCGTGGAGCAGGGCGAGGTATTCGCCATCATCGGGCCCAACGGCGCCGGGAAAACCTCCATGCTCAACGTCATCACCCGGGTGTTCGACCCGAGCGCCGGCAGCGTTGTGTTCGAGGGGCAGGACATCACCCGGCTGCCACGGCACAAGATCGTGCACAGCGGCATCGCGCGAACCTTCCAGAACATCGAGCTGTTCGAGGGCGGCACCGTGCTCGACAACCTGCTGCTCGGCCGCCACCGCTTCGACCACGGCAGCTTTCTGGCGCAATGGCTCTGGACACCCGGGGTGCGCCGGGCCGAAGCCGCCTCGCGCGCGCATGTCGAGGACGTGATCGACCTGCTCGACCTGATGCCCTACCGCAACAGCCCGGTCGCCGGTCTGCCCTACGGCGTGCGCAAGGTGGTGGAACTGGCCCGTGCACTGTCCACGCAGCCGCGCCTGCTGCTGCTCGACGAGCCGGCGTCGGGCCTGAACCCCGAGGAAACCCGCGAGCTCGCCTTCTGGATCGACGACATCCAGAAAGACCTCGGCATCACGGTGATCATGGTCGAGCACGACATGTCGCTGGTCTCCGAAGCCGCCGACCGCGTGTTGTGCATGAACATGGGCCAGGTGCTGGCGCTGGGAAGCCCGGCGCAGGTGCAGGGTGACCCGGCCGTGATCGCGGCCTACCTGGGGGGATGACATGAGCGACCCCGCAAACATCGTCCTTGCCGTCAAGAACCTGGAGACCTGGTATGGGCCGGTCAACGCCATCAAGGGCGTCAACCTCAATGTGCAGGCCGGCCATATCGTGACCGTGCTCGGCGCCAACGGCGCCGGCAAGACCACCCTGCTCAACACCATCGCCGGCGTGATCGACCCGTTCAAGGGCAGCGTCGAATTCAAGGGGCAGCCGATCCACCGCCAGGACCCTGACCGTGTGGCCCGCAGCGGTGTGGTGCTGGTGCCAGAAGGCCGCCAGGTGTTCCCCTTCCTCTCGGTGCGCGAGAACCTCACGATGGGCACCTTCGCGCGGGCCAGCCGCGACGACATCGAGGCCGACATGCAGCGTGTGTTCGGCTGGTTTCCGCGGCTGCTGGAGCGCCAGGACCAGCACGGCGGCCTGCTCTCGGGCGGCGAACAGCAGATGCTGGCCATCGGCCGCGCGCTGATGGCGCGGCCCACGGTGCTGCTGCTCGACGAACCCTCGCTGGGGCTGTCCCCGATCCTCACACGCGAAATTTTCGCGATCGTGCGGCGCATCAACTCCGAACTGGGCACCTCGATCCTGGTGGTCGAGCAGAACGCCGCCATCGCGCTGCAGACCGCCGACGACGGCTACATCATGGAACTGGGCCGGGTGGTGGCCGCCGGCACCTGCGCCGAACTCATGGCCAAGGACGACGTGAAGGAGTTCTACCTGGGGGGCGCCGGCCATGCGGAGCGCGGTGACGGACACAAGCAGCGCTGGAAGCGGCGCAAGACCTGGAGATAGCGGCATGGCAAACTCCGCAAATCCCCCCCTGCAGGCCTACGGCTGCGACACACCGCAGCGACTGTTCCGCGCGCGTGCGCAGGCCTGGGGCCCGCAACCGGCATTGCGCCACAAGCAGAAGGGCATCTGGGCCTCGACCACCTGGGCCGACTACTACGCACGGGCCCGCGCCATCGGCCTGGCGCTGGCCGACCTCGGGCTGGGCAGGGGCGATGCCATCGCCATCCTGTCCGAGAACCGCCCCGAGTGGCTGTATGCCGACATGGGCGCGCAGTGCATGGGCATCCTGAGCACCGGCATCTACCCCACCTCGTCGCCCGAACAGGTGCTCTACATCCTGAACGACGCCGACGTGCGCGTGCTGTTCGTCGAGAACCAGGAGCAGTACGACAAGGCCCTGGCGGTGCGGGGGCAATGCCCGCACCTGCAGCGCATCGTGATCACGCATCTGAGGGGGCTGCGCGGGCTGCAAGACCCGATGGTGAGCACCTTCGAGCAGTTCCTCGGCCACGGCCAGGCGCTGGCCGCGCAGCAGGCGGCTCAGTTCGAGCAGGCGATCGATGCCGGCACCCCGGACGACATCGCCTTTCTGGTCTACACCTCGGGCACCACGGGCGCGCCCAAGGGCGCCATGGTGGCCAACCGCAATCTGGTGTTCCAGATCGGCAGCGTGAGCCAGTACCTCGACCTGCAGCCACTGGACCGCACCCTGTCCTTCCTGCCGCTGTGCCACATTGCCGAACGCATGAGCACGGTCTACAACCCGCTGGCGCAGGGGCAGATCGTGCACTTCCCGGAGAACGCCGGCACGGTCTTCAACGACGTGCGCGAGGTGGCGCCGCACCTGATCTTCGGCCCGCCGCGCTTCTGGGAGAAGCTCTACTCCCAGGTCACGCTCTACATGCAGGACGCCATCCCCGCGGCCCGCCGTGTCTATGCCCAGGTGCTGGCCGAGGGTGCGGCCCTGGCCCAGGCCCGGCTGGACGGCACACCGGTCACCGGCTGGCGTGCCACGCGGTATGCCTGGATGCAGAAACTGGTGCTGTCCAACCTGCGCAGCTTCCTGGGCCTGCAGAACATCAAGACCGCCATGACCGGCGCCGCACCGGTGCCGCCCGACCTGCTGCGCTGGTACATGGCGGTGGGCATCGACCTGCTCGAGGCCTTCGGCATGACCGAGACCTGCGGCTTCTGCACCTCGATGCCGCCCGAGCGCATCAAGATCGGCACCGCCGGTGTGCATGCCAGGGGCACCGAGATCCGCCTGGGCGCCGACAACGAGGTGCTGGTGCGCGGCCCGAACGTGTTTGCCGGTTACTGGCGGCTGCCCGAGAAGACCCGCGAAACCATCGACGCCGACGGCTGGCTGCACACCGGCGACTGCGGCGAGATCGACGCCGACGGCTACCTGGCGATCCGGGACCGCATCAAGGACATCATCATCACCTCGGGCGGCAAGAACATCACGCCCAGCAACATCGAGAACCACCTGAAGTTCAGCCCCTATGTGTCGGACGCGGTCGTGATCGGCGACGGCCGCAACTACCTCACCTGCCTGATCATGCTCGACCAGGACACCGTGGCCAAGTTCGCGCAGGACCGCCAGGTGCCCTACACCGACTTCGCCAGCATGACGCGCGCGCCGGAGGTGGTGTCGCTGATCCAGTCCGAGCTGGAGCAGGTCAACACGAAGCTCGCGCGCGTCGAGCAGATCAAGGACTTCCGGATCATCGCCCAGCTGCTGACCGCCGAGGATGACGAACTCACCCCCACCATGAAACTCAAGCGCAAGGTGGTGGCCACCAAGTACGCAGACGTGATCGCCACGATGTACAGAAGCTGAATTTTCCGTTTCGGGCCGCAGGCCCATATTTCCCCAAGAAGGAGACTGCCATGTTGAAGAGACTCAAGAACACGCTGCTGTCGGCGCTGCTCGTCACCGGCCTCGCCGGTGGCGTGCAGGCGGCCGGTGTCACGGCCACGGAGATCGTGCTCGGCACCCACCTGGACCTGTCAGGCCCGGTCGCGGCCGGCATGCCCAGCCTGCGCAACGGCATGCAGATGCGACTGGACGAAGCCAACGATGCCGGCGGCGTGAATGGCCGCAAGTTCCGCATCGTGGTCGAGGACAACGGCAGCCAGCCGCAGATGGCCGTGCGCGCGATCGACAAGCTGATCCGCAAGGACGAGGTGTTCGCGATCGTCAATCCCTTCGGCTCCGCCACGAATGCCGCGGTGGTCAAGCGCGCGGTCGACGAGGGGGTGATCTATTTCGCACCCTGGGGTGCCTCCTCGATCATCCGCAGGAGCGCAGCCGACAGCCAGCTGCTGTTCACCACCACGCCGAACTACGACGGCATCATGAACACCGGTGTCACCTGGATGATGGACCAGTTCAAGCCGAAGAAGGTCGGCTACATCTACCAGGAGGGCCCGCTGGGCGCCCTGATGGGTGAAGGCATCAAGAAGGCCCTCAGCGCCAAGGGCATGACCTATGCCGCAGAGGCCGGCTACAAGGCCGGTGACATCGACTTCTCCTCCCAGGTCGCGCGCATGAAGGCGGCAGATGTCGACCTGCTGGTGATCGCCACCGTCACCCGCGAGACGATCGGCATCATGGCCGAGGTCAAGAAGCTGGGCTGGAACACCGTGCGTGTCATCACCGGCAACCCGGGCCGCACCGGCATCGTTCTGCAGCTGGGCAAGGACACGGTGGAAGGCCTGTACGGCGTAGGCGTGTGGCACCTGTACACCCCCACCAGCGGCCCGGACTCGGTCAAGAAGTGGTTCGCCGACTACAAGAAGAAGTACACCAACGAACCCGACGAGAATGCGCTGCTGGCCTACGCCTACACCGACATGTTCGTCAAGGCGGTGCAGGCTGCCGGGCGTGACCTGACCGCCGACAAGGTCGTCAAGGCCCTGCAGACCGGCAGCATCGAGCACCCGATCTTCTACGAGAAGCAGACCTTCAAGGGCAACCACCAGGGCCCGGAGTTCGTGCAGGTCGATCAGGTCAAGGGCGGCGCCTGGACTTCGCTCACCAAGCCGATGCAATAAGCCGATGACCTCCTTCGATCCCTCCCGCCTGGGCCCGGTGCCCGGGTCCCGGGTGGCGGTGGTAGGCGGTTGCGGCGGCATGGGGCGCGTGCTGGTGCGCGCACTGCTCGACACCGGCGTGCAGGTGGCGGTGCTGGATCTGCCCGCCTCGCTGGCGCAGAACCCGCCGCCTGCGCAGGCGCTGGCCTTTGCCATCGACGGCAGCGATGCCGACAGCGTGCAGGCGGCGTTCTCGCTGCTGGCTGCGCGCTGGCAGCACCTGGACGGCTTCGTGAACCTGGCCGGCTTCTTCAAGGGATTCACGCCGATCGCCGAGCTGCCGGTGGAACTCTTCGACGAGGTCATCGCCGGCAACCTGCGCTGCCATTTCCTGTGCGCACAGGCCGCGCTGCCGCTGCTGCACCGCTCGGGCCGGGGGTCGCTGGTCAGCGTGGCCTCGACGATGGCGGTGGACGTGGTGAAGAACTACACCCACTACGGCATGGCCAAGGCTGGCATCGTGGGCATGGTCAAGGGCCTGGCCCGCGAGAATGCGCCGGTGGTGCGCGTCAATGCCGTGGCCCCCGGGCTCACCAACACCGCCTTTCTCACCGGGGGCACCGGCCGGGAGAAGGTCTTCGAGGGCATTCCGGAGGAGGTCTACGCCCGGCGTGTCCCGATGAAACGCATGGCCCAGCCCCAAGACATGACGGGCCCGATCCTGTTCCTGCTCGGCGGCGCATCCGCCTTCGTGAACGGCGAGATGCTGATCGTGGATGGTGGTGTCTACACCCAGTAGCGCCTCACAACGCACCACCGCCTGCGTGCTGTCGGCGGGTCGGCAGGGAGCATGCCCTGCCGAGCAGCCATCTGGCAGGCGCCGTGGACCTCGTCACCGAGCCCTGGTGCAACTCCACCCTGCGCGAGCCCGATCCGCTGGATGCCCGCAGGGCGACCCACCAGCCGGCACGCGCCGAACGGTACCTGCTCCCCTGCGTGCTGGCTCAGGCGCAATGGGGCGGGACACAGACGCGGCAGCGCGACACCATCGCCTGGGTGTACCCGGATTGTGGCCACACGGTGCGCGGCGGCAATGGTCGGGGTCGCCCATGCGCTGATGGGCGCCACAGGGAGTTCATCCCCGCCGCAAGAGCTGCGCCGGACAGCTCACGAAAACCGCACCGTCTCGCGCGCCAGTGTCTCCCCGCAATGACCGCAGTGCCAGCGGGCGTCGAGGAACTCGCCGCAGGGCAGGTGGACCACCATCAGCGGGTCCTCGCCCTGGGCCAGCCAGCGGTTGCCCCAGCGCACCAATTCGAGCGTCATCGGGAACAGTGCGATGCCAGCCTGCGTCAGGCGGTACTCCTGGCGGGTTCCGGCGTACGCCCGGGCGCGCAGGATGCCGAGCTCCTGCAGTTCGGTGAGCCGGTCGCTGAGCTGCGCCGGGCCGATCTGCAGCTCCTGCTGGAAGCGGGCAAACAGCCGCGTGCCGCGAAATGCCGCCGCCACGACGGCACAGTTCCACCGGTCGCCGATGACGCGACTCAGCCGGCGCGGCTCCCGGCCCGGGGCGCCGCCAGCGCCGCCCCGGGCCTTTCGAAAGGCCGAAGTGGCCAGGGGTCCCTCGTGCAGGGACCGGTCCCCCGTGCCGCCTTCGGCCCGTGTCTCGAATGGCACCACCGGCAGATGGCAGGCCATGCACCGCAACGAGGGCCGCATCGTCTGGCCGCACTCGGTATGCGCCACGGTCGGTCGCGGCAGGTCCGGGGCCCAGGTGTCCGGGTCGCGCCCGGTGCCCCAGTCCATCTCCCATTGCCACATGGCCAGGAACAGCGACCACAGGTCCAGGCCGCGCGCCGTCAGGCGGTATTCCGGGTGGTGGCTGTCCTGCACGGTGCGCTCGAGCACCCCGTGGGCCACCAGCTTGGACAGCCGGTCGGACAGCACCGCCCGCGACACGCCGAACTCCGCAACGAATTCGCCGTGCCGGCGCTGGCCGCGGAACACCGAGCGCAGGATGCGCAGTGTCCAGGCGTCGCCGATCACGGCAATCGTGCGTTGTGCGGCGGCAGACCGTGCGGACGCTGCCGCGCCCGGCGCCGGCGCCGGCGCCGGCAGGCCAGTTTCGACGGCAGTCATCGGCGCTCGCATAACATGGCTGTTTTGGTCTGTCAACAATAGTTAATACCGACGTGGCACGGCATACCCACCGGATTTTCCCTGATAAACTTCCCACATTAGTCTGCTAACGATAGTGAAGGAGACCTCCATGCCTGACGCAGTCGTCATCGAGGCGCTACGCACGCCCCGCGGCGCGGCCAAGGACAGCGGGGCGCTGCACAGCCTCACGCCCATGGAGCTGCTGGCCGGGCTCCTGCGCGCCCTGCAACAGCGCACGGGCATGGACACCGCGCAGGTCGCCGACGGAATCTTCGGTTGCGTCACCCAGACCGGCGAGCAGGGCGGCAATATCGGCAAGTCCTCCTGTCTGCTGGCCGGCTGGAACCCCCATCTGAGCGCCGTCACGATCAACCGCTACTGCGCCTCCGGTCTGAGCGCCGTGAACTGGGCCGCCCAGCAGGCCCGCGACAGCGACCTGCTGGCCGTGGGCGGTGGGGTGGAGATGATGTCGCGGGTGCCGATGTTCGGCGACCAGGTGCCCTACTACACCGACCGGGCGCTGGGGGGCCGCATCGGGTTCGTGCCGCCGCCATGGTCCTCCGACCTGGTGGCCACGCGCGAAGGCACCACGCGCGAAGACTGCGACCGCTACGCAGCGCTGTCGCAGTCGCGTGCACTGGCCGCGCGCCGCCGCGGCCTGGCCCGCTCGATGGTGCCGGTGCACGGCCCGCAGGGGCAACTGCTGCTGGACCACGACGAGAACATCCGCGAGGCCAACACCATCGAGAAGCTGGCCACGCTGCGCACCGTGTACGAGCCGGGTGCCAACGGGCTGGACGCCTGGGGCCTGGAGCGCGAACCGGCGCTGGGCGCGATCCGCCATGTGCACACGGCCGGCAATGCGCCCTGCATGGCCGACGGCGCAGCCGCCGTGCTGGTGGGTACCGAAGGCGCGGCGCGCCGCCTCGGCCTGCCGGTGCGCGCGCGCATCCTGGCCCATGCCGACGCCTGCGTACCGCTGACCCAGACCGGTGCCGTCGACGCCACCCGCAAGGCCCTGGCGCGTGCCGGCCTGACCGTGGCCGACATCGGCCTGTGGGAGGTGCGCGATTCCTTCGCGGCGATCACGCTGCACTACGTCCGCAGCCTGGGCATCGACCTGGAACGGTTCAACGTCAACGGCAGTTCGATCGCGCTGGGCCACCCGATGGGCGCCACCGGCGCCATGCTGGTGAGCTGCCTGCTGGACGAGATGGAATCCCGCGGCCTGCGCTACGGCGTGGCTGCATTGCCCGGCGCCTTCGGCGTCGCCACGGCCACCGTGTTCGAGCGCGTCAGCTGAGCGAGCATGCCAGTCACCCAGCCCGGACCACCGGCCGCAACCCGAGGTACCCCATGAAAACCCTGCACCAGCACTACCAGCTCGACTGCCTGCCCAGCGACAACCCCTACCTCAACGACAACTGGCGCCCCTGCGACGACGAGTGGACCGCCAGCACGCCCGACCTGGAGGTGATCGGCGAGGTGCCGCGCGATCTGAACGGCGTCTACCTGCGCAATGGCCACAACCAGATCCATGCGCCGATCGGCAAGTACCACCCATTCGACGGCGACGGCATGGTCCACGCCGTGCATTTCGACGGCGGCACGGCCACCTACCGCAACCGCTTCATCCGCACCACCGGCTTCCTGGCCGAGGCCGTGGCCGGAGAGTCGCTGTGGCCCGGCATCATCGAGCCGCGCAAGGCGGTGCGCCGCGGCTGGGGATCGATCGGCGCCATGAAGGACAACGCCGGCACCGACGTCAAGGTCCACGCCGGCCGGGCGCTGGCGGCGATGAGCCAGTGCAGCGAGCCCTACCGGCTCGACCCGGTCACGCTGGACACATTGGGGCCCGATCCCGCCTGGGCGCGCGCGCTGGGCACGCGGGGCATCTGCTCGCACTTCCAGATCGACGCGCACAGCGGCGAGATGATGTTCTTCAACTTCGGCGAGCAGCCGCCCTACTTCAACTACGGCGTGGTCAGCGCCGACAACAAGCTGGTGCACTACGAGCCGATCGACCTGCCGCATGCCACCTGGCCGCACGACCTGGGCATGAGCGAGCACTACTGCGTGATCCACGACCTGTCGATGTTCTTCGACCCGGAGCGCCTCAAGAAGGGCCAGCACCGGCTGCACTTCCACCGCGACCGGCCCGCGCGCTTCGGCGTGATCCCGCGCTTCGGCGCCAGCCGCGACGTGAAGTGGTTCGAGGGCATGCCCTGCTACATCCTGCACCTGGCCAACACCTACGAGGTCGGCGACGAGATCATCATGGACGGCGCGATCCAGACCAACCCGGTGCCCGACCTCAGCGGTCTGCCCAAGGAGGGTTATGCCCGCATGCACGCACTGCTTTCCATGGACCTGCAGGAAACCCGCATGCACCGCTGGCGCTTCAACATGAAGACCGGACAGATCCGCGAGGAGGACCTGGACGACGAGGTGACCGAGTTCCCGATGATCGACACCCGCGTCAAGGGCCGCCCCAATCGCTACGTGTACAACGCGCTGGCCAAACCCGAGTGGAAGCTCGACGGCCTCAAGAAGTACGACTGGCAGACCGGCCGCAGCCAGCGCTGGGAAGCGCCCAAGGGCTGCTTCGTCAGCGAGTCGCCGTTCGCGGCCCGCGAAGGCTCCACCGCCGAGGACGATGGCTACGTGGTGACCTATGTCACCAACCTGAACACCGGCCGGGGCGAGTGCGCGGTGTTCGACGCCCGCGACATCACCCGGGGCCCGGTGTGCCGCATCATCCTGCCGCACCACATCCCCATGGGCGCGCACGCCTGCTGGGCCCCGGCCAGCGCGCTGAAGGTGCCGCAGTGAAGCACGCCATCCGCCGCAGGGAGATCCTCCGATGAGCCAGCCGGTGACACTGCCCGACTATGCCGTGCACCACCCGACCGCGGCTGCCCATGGCGGCACGCTGTTCCTGCTGCACGGCGCCTTCGGCGCCAAGGAATACTGGCGCGCCCAGGTACAGGCCCTGACCGGTGCCGGCTGGCGCGTGGTCTCCTGGGACGCGCCCGGCTACGGCCTGTCGGCACTGCCCGTGCCGCTGACCATCGACCACTGCGCACGGGCCCTGGCCCTGCTCCTTGACAGGGAGGGCGGCACCCGCAACGTGGTGATGGGCCACAGCATGGGCGGCATGATCGCCCAGCAGGCCTGGCGCCATGCGCGCGCCAGGATCCACGGCTATGTGCTGTCGGCCACCAGCGCGTCCTTCGGCAACCCGGACGGGGACTTCCAGAAGGAATTCGTGCGCACCCGCGTGGCGCCGCTCGACGCCGGTCGCAGCATCCCCGACTATGCGCCCGAGATGCTGCGCGCGATGATGGCGCCCGCTGCCGCAGGCCCGGCGGTGGACCTGCTGATCGGCACCGTGAGCCTGATGCGGGAGGCCACCTTCCGCGCCGCAGTGGCCGCCATCGCCGGCTACGAGGGGCGCGACCTGCTGCCCGCGCTGGACGTGCCGGTGCTTTGCATCGCCGGCGCGCTGGACAAGACGGCGCCGGCCGCGGTCATGGAGAAGATGGCCTCCAAGATAGCGGGTGCGGAGTTCGTCAGCCTCGCCGGCCTGGGTCATTTCGGCTGGGCTGAAGACCCGGCCCGATTCAACGCCGCCGTGCTGGACTTCCTGGCGCGGCGCTGCCATCCTTGATGAAGCGCTCCACCAGAGAGCGCCCTCAACCACCACAGACCAGGAGACACCCCATGCGCACCTTCTTCCGCCAACTCATCGTCCTCGCCGCCGGCCTGTGCGCCGGCCTCGCATCGGCCCAGACCTACCCCGACAAGCCGATCAACGTGATCATCCCGTTCCCGCCCGGCATCGTGGACGGCTACGCCCGGCTGGTGGCCACCAAGGCCGGCGCCATCCTCGGACAGCCGATGGTGTTCCGCAACCAGGCCGGCGCCGGGCAACGCATCGGCACCGACGCGCTGGCCAAGTCGCCCAAGGACGGCTACACCATCGGCGTGATCACCAATGCCGGTGTCGTGTCCGGCGCCACGCTGGCTGCCAATGTGCCCTACGACCCGCTGAAGGACCTGTCCTACCTGACGCAGATCTTCGAATCGCACTACCTCGTCAACACCCACCCCGCCTCGGGCTACAAGACCCTGCGCGCGCTGGTCGACGCCGGCCGGGCGACGCCGGACAAGGTCAAGTTCGGCTCCACCGGCATGGGCACGGGCTTTCACCTGGCCACCGAGCAGTTCGTGTTCGCCGCCGGCATGAAGGCCCTGCATGTGCCCTACCGTGGCGAGAGCCCGTTGCTGACCGACCTGATCGGCGGCCAGGTGGACTTCGCGTTCTCGTCGCCGGCCAGCCAGCAGATGGTCGAGCAGGGCAAGCTGGTGGCCCTGGCCTACACCGGAGAGAAGCGCATGGCCAGCCTGCCCAATGTGCCGACCGTCAAGGAGCTGGGCATCCCGCATGTCAGCTCCGGCTGGCTCGGCTTCGCGGTACCGGCCGGTGTACCGGCGCCCATCCGCGAACGGCTGATCGCCGCGCTGACGGCGGCCGTCAACGACCCGGAGGTGGTGGCCAACTTCACCCGGAGCGGCGGCGAGCCGCGCAACCTCAGCGGCGATGCCTTTGCCGCGCGGGTCAAGCGCGAGATCGACGAACTGCGCGAGCTCAACAAGAGCCTGAAGCTGACACTCGAGTAAGCGACGCGCCATGCCCAACCCCGCTGCCCCGCCCCGTTCACGTCTGCCGGCCGAGATGCTCGGGCAGCTCGCGCTGCCGGTGATCGCAGCCCCCATGTTCCTGGTCTCCGGCCCGGCGCTGGTCGAGGCCGCGTGCCGCGCGGGCATCGTCGGCGCGCTGCCCGCGGCCAATGCCCGCAGCAGCGAGATACTCGACGGCTGGCTCACCGGGCTCACTGCCGCGCTGGCCAGCGCTGCGGAGCCGCGCGTCGGCCCCTGGGCGGTGAACCTGGTCGCGCACCGCAGCAATGCCCGCCTGCAGGCCGACCTGGCCTTGTGCGTGCGCCACCGCGCGCCGATCGTCATCACCGCGCTGGGCGGTCCGCAGGCCATCGTCGAGGCGGTGCACGGCTACGGCGGCCTGGTGTTCGCCGATGTCAACACCCCGGAATACGCTGCCAAGGCCGCCCGCTTCGGCGTGGACGGGCTGGTGCTGGTGTGCGCCGGTGCCGGCGGCCACACCGGCCAGGTCGCCGCCCCGGCCTTCGTGGCCAGCGTGCGCGAGTTCTTCGACGGCATCATCGTGGTCGCCGGAGCGATGTCCAACGGCAGCGCCGTGCGCTCGGCGCAGATCATGGGCGCCGACCTGGTGCACATGGGCACCCGCTTCATCGCCACCGACGAGAGCCTGGCGGTGCCGGACTACAAGCAGATGATCGTCGACAGCGCCAGCCACGACATCGTCTGCACCAATGCGATCACCGGCGCCTGGGCCAACAAGCTGCGGCCCAGCCTGGTGCGTGCCGGGCTGGACCCGGACCACCTGAAGCCACGCCAGGGCGGCTTCGACCTGACCCGCGGCGAGGAGGAAGGCAAGGCCTGGAAGGACCTGTGGTCCGCCGGCCAGGGCGTCGGCCAGGTCAAGGCGATCGAGCCGGTCGCACGGGTCGTCGAACGGCTGAAGGCGGAGTACGCACAGGCCATGGACGCCGAGCTCGCCGACCCCTGGATGCAGCGCCACCGGGGCCTGGCGTGCTGATCCACGCAGCGCATCGCACCCGCGACTACCGCGCCCGCGGCTGGTGGGGCGATGTGCGTCTGCACGACCTGCTGGCGCGCCATGCCGCTGATGCGCCCGGGCGCGAGTGCCTGGTCGACCCGCCCAACCTGCAGGCGATCACCGGCGAGGCCCCGCAGCGGCTGACCTGGGCCGCGCTGCAGCGCCTGGTGGACCGACTGGCCTGCGCGCTGCTGGATGCCGGCCTGGTGAAGGACGACATTGTCGTGGTGCAGATGGCCAACAGCCATGCGCTGCCCGCGCTCTACCTGGCCTGCGCGCGCCTGGGCGTCGTGGCCAGCCCGGTGGTGGCGCAGTACCGCGAGCACGAGCTCGCACCGATCATCGCGCGTACCGGCGCCCGCGCGCTGGTCGTCAGCGCGCGCATCGGACAGCACGACCATGCCGCGATGGCGCTGGGCCTGCAGGCGCGCCATCCGTCGGTGCGGCAGGTGCTGGCCTTCGCCGGCCCCGATGCGCCGCTGCCACCGGGCGTCGTGGACCTCTGGCGCAGCCTGCCGGACACCGCCGATGCCGCGCAGCTGGCCCGCCATGACGCGGCCCACCCGGTGAGCGCGGACGACGCCGTCTGCATCCTGTGGACCTCGGGCAGCGAAGGCCGGGCCAAGGGTGTGGCGCGCACCCACAACGACTGGGTGCTGTACGGCCCGCAGGTCGGTGCAGCGTACGAGATCGGCCCGCACAGCCGCCTGCTCAACGGCCGCCCGCTGGTCACGCACGGCGCCTTCGTGGGCAGCATCATGCCCTGGCTCTACCACGGGGGGACGCTGGTCAACCACCACCCGTTCACGCTGCCGCTGTTCCTGCAGCAGCTGGGCGCAGAGCGCATCAGCTTCACCGCGCTGGCGCCGGCGCTGTTGTCGACATTGCTGGCGCAGCCTGCCCTGCTGGACGGCATCGACCTGCGCCACCTGCGCTATGTCGGGTCTGGCTCGGCACCGATCAACCCGGGCCTGGTACAGGCCTTCGAGCAGCGCTTCGGCGTGCAGGTGATCAACTTCTTCGGGTCCACCGAGGGCGCCTCGCTGGTGGGGACGCCGCAGGACATCCCAGACCCCGCGCTGCGTGCGGTGTGTTTCCCGCGCTTCGGTGCGCCGGGCTTCCAGTGGTCGCACCCGGCCGCGAGCCGGGTGGAGACCCGCCTGGTGGACCTGGACAGTGGCGCCGAGATCACCAGTCCCGGGCGTGCCGGCGAAATCCGCTTCCGCGGCCCGATGGTGATGGAGGGCTATTTCCGCGAGCCCGAACTCAGTGCCGCCGCATTCGACGAACACGGCTTCTACCGCAGCGGGGACCTGTTCGAGATTGCCGGCGAGCGCGGACAACACTACCGCTTCGCCGGCCGCGCCAAGGACATCGTCATCCGCGGCGGCATCAATATCTCGGCCACCGAGATCGAGAACCTGGTGGCCGATCACCCCGCCGTGGCCGAGGTCGCGGTCATCGGTGTGCCCGACGAGCGGCTGGGCGAACGCGTGTGTGCCTGCGTGGTGCTGCGCGCAGGTGCCCAGCTCTCGCTCGCGCAGCTGGTGGCCTGGCTGCGCGACGTGCGCCAGGTCGGGATCGTGAAGCTGCCCGAACGACTGCTGGAGCTGCCGGCCCTGCCGCGCAGCCCGAACAACAAGGTGATCAAGGCGGAGCTGCGGAAAGTGGCGGGGTGCGCAGGAATTTCCCGGCCAGCCAGGTGATGCCTTCAGGCGATAACATGGCAGACTCCCTGCGGGCGCGGGCAGCTGTCCATACGGCGCAGGGCCTTTGGTCCAATCCCTCAGGAATGCCGCCACCATGTCCAACCACATCCAATCCACCGTCGCCGGCCACGCCGGCCTGATCACCCTGGACCGCCCGCGCGCGCTCAATGCGCTGTCGCTGCCGATGATCCGCAGCCTGACCGGCATCCTGCGCAGCTGGCGCGAAGACCCGCAGGTGCGGGTGATCGGCATCCGCGGCATGCACCGCGATTCCGCCAGCGGCGCCGAGTGGCCGTTCGGCGCGTTCTGCGCCGGCGGCGACATCCGCTTCTTCCACCAGGCGGCACTGGCCGGCAATCCGGAGCTGGAGGACTTCTTCACCGAGGAATACACGCTCAACCACCTTCTGCACCGCTACCCCAAGCCGGTGATCGCCTTCATGGATGGCATCGTCATGGGCGGCGGCATGGGCATCGCCCAGGGCGCGCGCATGCGCATCGCCACCGAACGCACGAAGATGGCCATGCCCGAGACCAACATCGGGCTGTTCCCGGATGTCGGTGGCGGATTCTTCCTTGGCCGCTGCCCAGGCCATCTGGGCGAATATCTGGCACTGACCGGGCACATGCTGGGCGGCGCACAGGCGGTGCAGGCCGGCCTGGCCGACGGCGTGCTCGCCTCCGAACGGCAGCGTGACCTGTGGGACAGCCTGTCCACCCTGTCGCGCCCCGATCCGCATTCGGTGCGGGCCTGGATCGGCGAGCATCTGCAGGCGGGCGGCGGCGCGCCGATCGCACCCGCCGGGGCGGTCGAGCGCTTCTTCGGCCTGCCCACGGTGTCGGCCATCGTCCACGCGCTGGAAGCCGCTGCGGCGACCGATCCCTGGGCCCGGGACACGGCCGCCGCGCTGCGCCAGCGCAGCCCGTTGATGCTGCATGTGGCGCTGGAACAGGTACGCCGCGGCCGGCAGATGGACATCGCCGAAGACCTGCGCATGGAACGCGACCTGGTGCGCCACAGCTTCCACCCATCCCATCTGGGTCGCTCGGGTGCGACCACCGACACCGTCGAAGGCATCCGCGCACTGGCCGTGGACAAGGACCACCGCCCGCGCTGGAACCCGCCGCGCATCGAGGACGTGACGCCCGAGATGGTGGCGCCGTTCTTCCACAGCCCCTGGCCTGCGCACGCGCACCCGCTGCGCGAACTGGCGTGAGTGCCGCCACGCTGGCGGTGCGGGTCGTCAGCGTCAATATCGGCAAGGTGCAGCCGCTGGCCGCTGGCGGGCGGCGGGTCCTGTCGGGCATCGGCAAGCGCCCGGTCGTGGGGCCGGTGTCCGTGGGGACGCTGGGACTGGCCGGTGACGAGCAGGCAGACCCCAGCGTGCATGGCGGCCGCGACAAGGCGGTGTATGCCTACCCCGTGGCGCATTACCCGTTCTGGCAGGGCCAACGAAGCCTCCATGGCGTGAGCCTGTTCGAGGAAACACTGCCTCCCGGATTCGCCGGCGAGAACCTCAGCATCGACGGCCTGCAGGAGGCCGATGTGTGGATTGGCGATGCCCTGCATTTCGACCAACTCGTGCTGCGCGTGACCGAACCGCGCCAGCCCTGCTTCAAGTTTGCGGCGGTCATGGGGTATGCGCAGGCTGCGCGCGACATGCTGGCCGGCAGCCGCTGCGGCTTCTACCTCGCGGTGGTGCAGGCCGGCAGCATCTGCGCAGGCGAGGTCGGCATGCTGGCGCCCGGGCGGCGCGCGCTGGGCGTCGTCGAGGCATTTGCAGCCAAGCGTGCCCGGCACCTGCGCTGAACCCTGCTGCCATGGCGCGCCGGGGACGACACCATGTCTATGTGATCCTTCTGTCCGACCAGGTGCTGCAGGAGCCGCGCTTCCTGCGTGCCAACCCCGGCTACGTGAGCGGAAAACCCTGCGTCTACGTCGGCATGACCGGGTTGGACCCGGACCGCCGCTTCGACAGGCACATGGCCGGCATCCAGGCCAACCGCTACGTGCTGCGCTACGGCCTGCGCCTGCTGCCCGACCTGTACGAAGGTTTCAATCCGCTGACGCGCGAGGAGGCGCAAAGCCGGGAGATCGAGCTCGCGATCGACCTGCGCAGCGCAGGGTTCGGCGTGTGGCAGGCCTGAGGCCGCCTGCCTACCTCACTCCACCTTGACCCGGTCGGACACCATCTGGAGCAGCGTGAACAGGCTGTCGTCGGGCGCGTTGTGCACCAGACCAGTGGCGCGCCGCTGGATGCCGTCATGTCGCACCGGGCATGCCAGGGATCGCTCCGGCCCGGCAGCGCGGCACCGGCCTACAGCCTCAGCACATGCCCGGCACGCGGTTCACCCTGCCCTGCCAGCACACGCTGGTAAGCCGTCCGGGCAGCCTCGGGCCCGGTGTGCTCCTGCACCTGCAGCCAGGGCCAAGCCGGATCGGTGACACGCGCGCAGAACGCCCGCCAATCATCGACCAGGCGCTGCTGCAGCACGGCGCCGCCCCATTCGGCGTGGCGCTTGGCGATCTGGGCAGGCGCAAAAAAGAGAACCGGTTTGGGGCCAGCCAGGTCCCTTGCCGTACCGAGCTGGGTCACATGCGTGCCGCCGATCGCGCAGCTGTAGCGCAGCCCAGCCATGCGCCCGTGCAGGGCACGGCGCACCTCGGCGTTGCCGGCGAAATCGACATAGACGCAGGGCAGATCCGGCGGGCCGATCTGGTCAAGCTGCGCATACGTCAGCACCCGCGCGTAACAGCCCAGGCGCTGGCAGAACGCACGATTGGCCTCCGATGTGAGCCCGACGACCTCGATGCCGCTGCGCCGCGCCAGGGCAAATGCGGTACCGTAAGCTGTCTTGCTGGACGCGCTGGAGAGTACCATCACCCGGGCACCGAAAAAGTCCTTGTCGGCCAGGAAGTCGTCGATCAGCCAGGAGGTGGTGAACAGCGGCCGCAGCAGGGCCTGCACCGGCTCGGTGTCGGGGCTGTAGAACGGGTCACCGGCGCAACGCAGGTACTGGTTGTAGACACGCGGCAGTGCCACGCGGTGGGGGCTGGTGTCGGTGAAACCGGTGCCCGACAATGGCCCAGGAGTCAGTACCACCGTGTCGGCCATCGGGAAATAGCCATACACGCGCTCCCCGACGGCGACGCTGGCCGCCGCCGATTGCACTACGTCGCCGAAACCCCACACCGGGATGATGCCCCAGCCATCCTCGCCGGTCGGGTAGAAATTCCAGTAGTGCATGGCATCGCCGAATGCACCATACGTGATGTTGTTCGAGGTCAGCGCGAATCGTGCGATCTGCACACGGATCTGGCCCGGTGCCAGCGGCGCATCGACCTGCTGATGCAGGCTGGTTTCCTGCAGACGGCCCTTGCGGACCCACAGTTGTGTGCTCATGGCTCTGCTACGGTAGGTCTGGCGATGCGCAAGGCGCTGCCGTCAGGCCAGGGTGATCGTGACCTCGATGTTGCCGCGGGTGGCATTCGAGTACGGGCAGACCGCGTGCGCCTTGTCCACGATGGCCTGTGCCACGGAACGGTCCACCCCGGGCACGGTCACCAGCATCTGGACCTCGATACCGAAACCTGCCGGAATCTGGCCGATGCCCACCGTGGCCTGGATCGAGGTGTCTGCAGGCAGCGCGACCTTCTGCATGCCCGCCACGAACTTCATGGCGCCGATGAAACATGCGCTGTAGCCGGCAGCAAACAACTGCTCCGGGTTCACGCCGCCGCCAGGGCCACCCATTTCCTTGGGGACCGACAGCTTGACGTCCAGCAGGCCGTCAGAGGACCGGGCGCCCCCATCACGGCCTCCGGTGGATGTGGCGTGGGCGCAGTAGACGACTTTTTCGACTTTTGCAACCATGGGGCTTTCCTTCAGTGGGGTGCTCCGGGAATCGGAGCGGGTTGAAAAACTAGGCGGTCAGCCGGTCGCGCACTGCGTGGACCTGCCGTGTGAGCGCCACCAGCTCGGGCACCGTGCAGCCGGTGGCCTGGAGGAGGCAGACCGGCACCTTGCCAGCCCGGGACTTGAGCTTGCGCCCGGCGGGTGTGGGTGCCACCAACACGCGCCGCTCATCTTCCGCAGAACGCACGCGCTCCACCAGGCCAGCGCCTTCCATGCGCTTGGGCAGGGGCGTCAAGGTGCCGGAATCGAGGAACAGGTGTTCGCCGAGCTCCGAGACCGTGAGGGTGTCGTGCTCCCAGAGCACCAGCATGACCAGGTATTGTGGACAGGTCAGGCCCAGCGCCCCGAGAATCGGCTTGTAGACCCTGGTCATCGCCAGCGAGGCTGAATACAGCGCAAAACACAGCTGGTTGTCGAGCTGGAGCGCGCGGTCCGGGTCCAGATGCGGGGTTGTTTCAGGCATGGGGGCAACGCATCACACAATTAGATTGCGAGCAAAGCGCACGGTCTGTGGCTTTCGAATCCTGCGCCGGGTCCTGTCGCAACCCGTGCTCGGCGGACACGGCGGGTGCCAATCCCCCAACTCCGCCGCAGCGCGGGGCGACCTGGAGATCGAACCGTTCAGCTGCGACCGTGCAGCTACCATCTACCACCCGGTGGGCACCCTCCGCCGGGGCCCGCGACAAATGGATGTGATCGATGCGCAAATGAGGGTGTGCGGCCCCTGGCGCCACAAGGTGTCAAGTTGCGGCCGTGCCCGCCCGCTTCAGCGCACGCTGGATCTTTTCAGTGTCGAGGACGAACTTCACGCGATCGGAGGGGAGCGAGGCCTGGATGGTCACAGCCTTGTCACTGGGGTCCCGCGCAATGTAGAGTCCTAGCCCCACCCCATCTGCGTTCATGAAGCTGACAGTGACGGGCGTGGTGGGAGTCTCGCCGCGGCGCAGCACCACGGCAATCTCGTCATTAGAGAGGGTCACATAGGTGCCGGGCGGATAAAGCCCAACCACCGCGGTCATCGCCGACCCGACGCGCAGCGAAGTGCCCTCAGGCTGTGCCACCATGAACCGCAATGCACTGCGGGTAGGCAGGGCAGCACGCGTGGCACGGGCGGATACCTTGGCGATGAACTGGTCGGCCATGCTCAGGATGCGCGTGAGCTCCTGTTTGGGGTCGGTGCCAGTCGGGTCATGAGGCGCATGGTGCGTCGCCACCAGTTCCAGCCAGTCCTCTTCGAAGACACCCATAGTGCGCAGTATCTCCACGCCGATTTGGGGGTGCTCCTTGATCAGCTCCTTCTGTTCGGCCGACAGTGGGGTCTTCTGACGGACCATCACGTCCTGCTGGCGCGCCATGCCAATGTTCATGGTGAGCGCCGCACGGAACAGCACCGGCCGCATCGGTTCGGCCACCCCCAGCTTGGAGGCCGTGAGTTCGCACAGTACTGCAGCGAGCAGCGCGTGTTTGGCGCAATAACCCAGGCTGCGGTCAGCCATCAGCTGGAACAGTGCGAAAAGGCTGTTGTCGGCGCTGGCGGTGAGCAGTTCAGCGGCGCGTTGCTGTACGCCTTCCAGCCGATCCAGAGGCGTGCTGGAGGCCGTCCCCTGGTAGAGCACGCCCATCAGAACCTCGTACAGTTCGACCCAGCCGCCCGGAATGTCGTAGCCCGTCACATAGTCGGCCTCCAGGATCTCCGAGGGCATGTAGCTTCTCTCCAACTCCCCCATGGTGGCGCCCTGGCGGAAGCGCTCGTAAATCAAACGGTTGTAGCTCCGTTCCCAGGCCCTGAAGTCGGCCTGTGTCACACTGGCATTGTGGGAGGCAAGGAAGGCTTGGTGGTCAACCGACACCACCGGATCACCCTTGCGGATGAGCAGTTTGCCTCGACCGTCCCAGATATTGAACGGCACGGGCTTCCCGGGCTCGAGACGGTGACAGGGCAGGGCGACAAACGACATCTTGCCTAGTGTATCCGAGGTAACCAAGACAATACACAAGACAATACGCGACCGGCCCGGCGACAGGGCCATATCCGTGAATTCCTGCAGAGGGTACGGGCCAGCCAACAAGCCCGGCACCCGCGTGAAGGCACACGCTTGGCCCCGGTTGGCGCACATTGCCGGCGAAGTCGGCGTAAACGCTGGGGGATCGGATGCGATGGACCTCGGCCGCAACAAGGCCTGCAAAGGCCCGGTACCGGCCCGCCAGGGCGGGTTGCTGCTGCAACGCAAGTGGTGTTCATGCCCGTGCGGCGGTTGCGCGCGGTGGGAACCGCCTTCGACAATACCGGTTGCCGTCACGCGGGCGGGCGACAGCGATGCGTGGTCAGCCATCGGGAAACAACTGAACGGGCCCGCATCAGGACCTTCAAAGCACGCTCAGCGCCCGACGCCGGCGCTCGGACCGGGCGCGGTTGGCGAAGCCCGCCTTTTTTGCACCTTTCCGACACTGCGACGGTGAAGTGGCGACTGCAGACCCGGCTTTTCCATGGCGCGCATCAACAAGATCTCCTGATAATGTCATCGACTTTGTGGACTATCGATCCGGGGCAGCGCGCCTGCGCGCCTCGCTTCAGGACTTCGGACACCATGTTTGACTACATCATCATCGGCGGCGGCTCGGCAGGCTGCGTGCTGGCCGCGCGCCTGAGCGAAGACCCGGACGTCACCGTGGCGTTGCTGGAAGCCGGCCCGGGCGACCGCAACGTGCTGATCCACTGCCCGGCCGGGCTGGCCCTGCTGGCCCGCACGCCCTTCGACAACTGGCGCTTCGCAACCACTGCGCAGCCGGGCCTGAACGGACGGCGGGGCTACCAGCCTCGCGGCAAGGTGCTCGGTGGTTCCAGTTCGATCAATGCCATGGTCTACGCCCGCGGCCACCGCAGCGACTACGACCACTGGGCCGCAGAAGGTAACCCGGGCTGGGGCTTCGACGATGTGTTGCCTTACTTCATGCGCGCCGAGAACAACGAACGCGGGGGCGACGCGCTGCACGGTACCGGCGGTCCGCTGAACGTGAAGGACCTGCCTACGCCCAACCGGTTCGGCCCGATCTTCGTGCAGGCAGGGGTGCAGGCCGGGTTTTCGGCCAATGCCGACTTCAACGGGCCCGAGCAGGAAGGTGTGGGCATGTACCAGGTGACCCACCGCAACGGCGAACGCTGCAGCGCTGCCAAGGCCTACCTGACGCCCAACCTGTCCCGTCCCAACCTGCACGTGATCACCGGAGCACACACCACCCGCATCCTGCTGGAGAAAAAGCGCGCGGTGGGCGCGGAGTTCCACCACGCCGGACTGGTCAAGCAGTTGCGGGCGACCCGCGAAGTGCTGCTGTGCGCCGGTGCCTTGCAGTCACCCCAGTTGCTGATGCTGTCGGGTATCGGCGAACACCGCCAGCTGCTGGAGAACGGGATCGCCGTGCAGCACGCGCTGCCCGGCGTCGGCATGCATCTGCACGACCACCCGGATGTGGTGATCGTCACCCATGCGCCGCAGCTCAAGGACCTGTTCGGGATCTCCCTGACCGGCGCGCTGCGAGCACTGCAGGGTGTCTTCGAGTGGCGCAGGCACCGTACCGGTCTGCTGACCACCAATTTCGCCGAGGCCGGCGGCTTCATCCGCAGCGCACCCGACGAGCCGATCCCGGACCTGCAGCTGCATTTCGTGATCGGCAAGCTGGTCGACCACGGGCGCAAGACCGTGTTCGGCCACGGCTACTCCGCCCATGTGTGCGTGCTGCGGCCCGTCAGCCGGGGCAGCCTGCGGCTCGATGGCAAGGATCCGTTGACGCCCCCGCTGATCGACCCCAACTTTCTCGGTGAACGTGAGGACATGGAGCGTCTGGCCCGAGGCTTCCGGATCCTGCGCAAGATCCTCTCGCAGCCAGCGCTGGCAGGCCATGGCGGGCGCGAGTCACCCAGCTCTGCGGCCGCACAGACCGACCTGCAGGTGGAACGGTTCATCCGCGACCATGCCGACACCATCTACCACCCGGTCGGTACCTGCCGCATGGGACCGGGGCCGCTGGATGTGGTCGACGCCCAGTTGCGCGTGCATGGCCTGCAGGGCCTGCGCGTCGTCGACGCCTCCATCATGCCGCGGGTGGTGTCGGGCAACACCAATGCACCGGTGATCATGATCGCCGAGAAGGCCGCCGACATGATCAAGGCGGCTGCCCGCCAGGCGGCCGTCTGACCCGGCCCGCTACACGCGAAAGCGCTTGCGTGTGAGCGCCAGCGCGATCCAGAAGCCCGCCACTGCATAGGCCAGCAGGACGAGGGCATGGCGTGCGGGCTGGCTGGGCCACTGGTCCATGAACAGCGGGCGCACCAGTTCGACCGCATTGCTCAGGGGCAGCCAGGTGGCGATCACACGCACCAGGGGCGGTAACTGCTCCAGAGGGAAAAAGATGCCGCTCAGGAACATCATGGGCGTCAGGAAAAGCGTGAAGTAGTAGGTGAAGAAGTCATAGCCCCTGGCCAGCGCATTGAAGATCAGCGCGACGCAAGAGAAAGTGATTCCCACCCCCAGCAGCACCGGCCAGGCCAGCAGCAGCTTGGGGCTGTGGCTGATGCCCAGGGCGAGCATCACACCCAGTATGGCCGTCACGGTGAACAGCGCCTTGAATGCGGCCCACAACATCTCGGCCAGCACGATGTCGTCGAGCCGCACCGGCGCATTCATGATGCCGTCCCAGGTTTTCTGTACGTGCATGCGCGAGAACGCGGAATACAGCGCCTCGAACGAGGCCGCATTCATCGCGCTCATGCAGATGCTGCCGCTGGCCAGGAACAGGATGTAGGGCACGGCCGTGCTGCTGCCGGTGCTGGTATTGACCACGTTCACCTGCCCGACCAGGGCGCCCAGGCCATACCCGAAGGCGACCAGCCACATCAGCGGCTCGGCGATGTTGCCCACCAGGCTGGGAATGGCCAGCTTGCGCCACACCAGCAGGTTGCGCTGGAACACCGGCCAGAAGCGTCGCGACAGCCGGGGTGGCTGCCAGATCGATGGGCCCATGTCAGCCGTCCTCCCGGATCTGGCGCCCGGTCAGCTTGAGGAAAAGGTCCTCCAGATTCGCCGGGCGGTGCAGGGTGCGCAGTTGCGGCCAGGCCGCCAATGCCCCCAGCAGGGGGCGGGCGTCCTGGGTGTAGAAAAAGACGGTCTCGCCGCTGACTTCCACGCGCGCGGCCAGTTGCCGCAACGGCGACTCCACCAGCGCGACTGCGCCCGAGCCATAGACCTCCACCACGTCCGGCTCCAGATGCTGTGCAATCAGGTCGCGCGGCGTCCCCTCGGCGATCTTGCGGCCGTGGTCCAGCACCAGCAGGCGGGCGCACAGGCGCTCGGCCTCGTCCATGAAATGGGTGGTCAGCAGGATCGACTTGCCCTGCTGCAGCAGCAGTTGCAGGCGCTCCCACATCAGGTGGCGGGCCTGCGGGTCGAGACCGGTCGTGGGCTCATCGAGCAGCAGCAGGCGCGGATCGTTGACCAGTGCCCGCGCCAGGCTCAGGCGACGCTTCATGCCGCCGGACAACTCGCCCGGCTTGGCCGCCGCCTTGTGGGTCAGCGAGGCAAACTCGAGCAGCTCGGGAATCCGCTGGCGGATCTGCGCATCGCGCAGGCCGAAATAGCGGCCGTAGACCAGCAGGTTCTCGGCGCAGGTGAAGTCCGGATCGAGCGTGTCCATCTGGCTCACCACGCCCAGCCGCGCCTTGATGGCCATCGCGTCCTGCGGCATGGCCAGCGCGGCCTCTGACGGGGCGCCCAGCGCATACCGGATGGATCCCGTGCCGGGTGTGCTCAGGCCCAGGCACATCCGGATGGTGGTGGTCTTGCCGGCACCGTTGGGGCCGATCACGCCCAGGCATTCGCCCGGGGCAATCGCGAACGAGAGGTCGTCGACCACCGTGGTCGTGCCGTACTGCTTGCCCAGGTGTTCCACCTGCAGCAAGGCCGGCACGCCGGCGCGCCCGCTGCTCACTGGAACGCCACCTCCGCGAAGCTGCGCAGCTTGCGGCTGTGCAACTGGTCGACGCCGAGTTCGCGCAGCAGTTCGATGGCACGCACACCGATGCGCAGATGCTGGTCGACGCGTTCCCGGTAGAAATGGTCGGCCATGCCAGGCAGCTTGATCTCGCCATGCAGGGGCTTGTCGCTCACGCACAGCAAGGTGCCGTAGGGCACGCGGAAGCGGAAGCCGTTGGCGGCGATGGTGGCGCTCTCCATGTCCAGCGCGACGGCACGGCTCTGGCTGAAGCGGCGCTGCGGGCCGTTGTCGGGCAGCAGCTCCCAGTTGCGGTTGTCGGTGCTGGCAACAGTGCCGGTGCGCATGATGTGCTTGAGCTCGGCGCCCTGCATCTGCGTGACATCGGCCACCGCCTGCTCCAGGGCCACCTGGATCTCGGCCAGGGCCGGGATGGGCACCCACAAAGGCAGTTCTTCGTCCAGGACATGGTCTTCGCGCACATACCCGTGTGCCAGCACATAGTCGCCCAGGTGCTGGGTGTTGCGCAGGCCGGCACAGTGGCCGAGCATGATCCAGGCATGGGGGCGCAACACTGCGATATGGTCGGTGATGTTCTTGGCATTGGCCGGACCCACACCGATGTTCACCATGGTGATGCCGCTGCGGTCCGCGCGCAGCAGATGGTAGCCGGGCATCTGCGGCAGGCGCAGCGGCTCCGCGCCATATTCGTCGCCAGGCTCGGCCGCCAGTCCGACGCGGCGGGTGACCATGTTGCCGGGCTCGACAAAGGCGATGTAGTCGCTGGCAGGGTCCTGCATGGCGGCGCGGCCCAGGCGCACGAACTCGTCGATGTAGAACTGGTAGTTGGTGAACAGCACGAAATTCTGGAAGTACTCGGGCGCCGTGCCGGTGTAGTGGCGCAGCCGATGCAGCGAGTAGTCGACCCGCGGCGCCGTGAACAGGGCCAGGGGTTGCGCCTCGCCGGCGCGGGGCTCGAAGGTCCCGTTGGCAATGCCGTCATCCATGGCGGCCAGGTCGGGCAGGTCGAACATGTCGCGCATCTTCTGGCGCCGGTCCGCGCTCAGGTTGCCTTCGATGTGGTCATGCTCGGCGAACGAGAAGTGCACCGGGACCGGCTGGTGACTGACACCGACCTCCAGTTCGACCTGGTGGTTCTGCAGCAGCAGCGTGAACTGCTCCAGGTAGTAATCGCCAAACAGGTCAGGACGGGTGAGCGTGGTCTCGAACTTCCCCGGCCCGGCCACGAAGCCATAGCTCAGGCGCGCACTGTCGGCGCTGCTGCGGCGCAACACGGTATCGGTCTGCACGCGCACGTACGGGTAACACGCCCGCACATGGCCGGGCAGCGTGTCGCCGGCCACATAACGCTGCATGGCCTTGCGCAGATGCGCCAGGCTCAGTTCATAGATCTTGCGCGCCTGCGCCAGCGCGGCGACAGGGTCGGAATGGCGGGAAGTGGCGATCGGGGTGGGAAGATAAACCATGGTGCTATTGTCCACAATGGTGTGACGCTTTCAGGGACCGCTTTGCGGGCGCAAGACTGCGCCAGGGACTGGGGCTGTTATCGTTGGGTGCCGCCGGGCACACCGGCGCCGGGCATTCAAGTGTTGTAACTTCGTGGCAGTGGCGCTGTGCCCCTGCCCCACCAGGAGGAAGAGATGGATCTGGGTATTGCGGGCAAGTGGGCCCTCGTCTGTGGCGCCAGCAAGGGGCTGGGTCTGGGTTGCGCCCAATCGCTGGTTGCAGAGGGCGTGCATGTGGTGATCGTGGCCCGTGGTGCAGAGGCCCTCGAAAAATCCGCCGCGCAACTGCGGGCGCTGCCTGGCGCGGGCAAGGTGATTGCCGTCGCCGCCGACATCACGACCGTCGACGGTCGCACCGCGGCATTTGCCGCTGCGGGTGGCCCCGGCCGGAATTTCGACATCGTGGTCAACAACGCCGGCGGACCGCCCCCTGGCGATTTCCGGGACTGGGAGCGCGACGCCTGGATCAAGGCCCTGGACGCCAACATGCTGACACCCATCGAGCTGATCAAGGCAACGGTGGACGGCATGGTCGAACGCGGCTTCGGCCGCATCGTGAACATCACGTCGGGCTCGGTCAAGTCGCCGATCGACGTGCTGGGCCTGAGCAATGGTGCACGCAGCGGCCTCACAGGTTTTGTCGCCGGGGTCGCCCGAAGCAGCGTCGCCGCATCCAATGTGACCATCAACAACCTGCTGCCAGGCGCCTTCGGCACCGACCGTCTGCGGGTGACGGTGGAGGGCGCAGCGAAAAAGACCGGACAGACCGTCGAGGCCCTGCTCGACGCGCGGGCCAAGACCATCCCGGCCAAACGCTTCGGCACGCCGCAGGAGTTCGGTGCGATCTGCGCCTTCCTGTGCAGCCAGCATGCGAGCTACATCACCGGGCAGAACATCCTGGCCGACGGCGGCGCCTACCCCGGCACGTTCTGAGCCATCCCGGGCCGGGGCCGCACGCCTTCCGCCGGCGCTGCGAGCCGGATCCCGCCTCGACCGGGGCCGTCATCGCACCCCGCCAGGAAGCCCTGCAGCAGACTCAGGGCCCTGCTTGCGGCACCACCACCTTGACCCGCTGGCCCGGGCGGACATCACCCCCGCCATACACCCCGTTGAGCAGGCGCAGCTGGGCGTCGGCAGCCTCCAGCGGGGAGGGGCGCGCCAGTTCGCCCCAGCCACCCGCCGGGTACGCCACCGTACGCAACACCCACGGGCGGGCCTGCGCCCGGTCCGCCGCCGTCAGCGCGCGGAAGGAGTCCTGGGCCTGCTGCAACTGCGCGCGCGCGCGCTGCAGCGCTGCGCCATCGCCTGCACTCCATACCAATGCATAGCGCCGATTGCCGGAGCCTGACACGATGGTGAGCATCAGCGGCTCCTGCCGACCCTGTGCATTGACTCGCACCCCCGTGAACCAGGTCGCCGCCTGGCCGTTCAGCAGCCGGCGTTCGACGCGGCCCGACTGCGGCTGAAAACCCTGGCGGATGATGGTGTCATGGTCCAGACCCAGCCGCGCGGGCACCAGGCGCACGACCAGCGCGGCGTCCCGCGCCGGGTTGACCACCAACAGCCGGTCCGGTCGGTTCTGGATCGTCCACTGGGCGGGCGCTGTCAGCGCGAGGTCGAGCGGCTCGTGGTAGAAATTGCGCCCACGGGTCAGCCCCTGGCTGCCGCTCTCGCCAAAATGCATCCCCTCCAGGACCGCAAGGTACCGATCCCGCCCTGGATCTGTCGATTGGCCACGGTACTGCGCGGCCAGCTGGCTGATGGACTGCAGGCGCTGGTCATTGCCAGGGTGCGACGCCAGCCAGGGGTTGCCTGCCGGCAGCGCACGCCCCTGGGCCCGTGCCTGATCGGCCGCGAACTGCTCCTGGCTCTTGAGCACCCCGATCACACGCACCATGGTGAGCGGATCGAACTGGCTGCGCGACAGGTACTCGGCCCCCAGGCCGTCGGCCTGCAGCTCCTGCTCGCGCCCGTACGACGCCACATACCCTGCGGCGGCGACCTGCGACAAATCGCTCACCACCCGGCCAGCGCCCCCCATGCCGCGGCTCTCGAGCACTGCCCCCAGCACCGTGGCAGCGAGCACGCCCAGACCGGCATCCTGCTGCCGGGTCGCGCGTTGTGCGCCATGGCGGGCAGTCACATGGCCGATCTCGTGGCCGATGACCCCTGCGAGCTCGGCCTCGCTGTCCAGGTAGGCCATGATGCCGCGGGTGACATACACATATCCGCCGGGCAATGCGAAGGCGTTGATTTCCGGGCTGTCGAGCACGGTGAAATGCCACTGCAGATCCGCGCGGTGCGACAGCCGGGCCAGGCGCTGGCCCAGCGCATTCACATAGGACTGCACCTTGTCGTTGGCGTAGACCGGGTACTCCTTGAGGACCTCCTGATGCTCCCGGCGTCCCAGGGCAATCTCGGCCTGCGGGTCCAGGACAGACCGTTCCTGCTGGCCGGTCACCGGATTCAGCACGGTCGTGCCACAGGCGGCGAGCAAGCCGCAGGCCACGATCCAGGGCACGATTTTCCAGCGCATGGTGATCTCCCTCCCAATGCGGCACCCGATGCCGCGCAGACCCGCAGTCTATCGAGAATGCGCGCCCGCCTGTGCCACGCCCGCCTGTGCCAGCAGCGCACGCAGGTTGTCCAGCATGTCGTCCACCATGGCATCGAGGTCGAACCGCAGCCGCCAACCCCAGTCGACCTGCGCGGCGCTGTCGTCGATGGAACACGGCCAGCTGTCAGCGATTGCCTGGCGGAAGTCCGGCGCGCACTCCAGCATGAAGCCGGGCAGCCTGCGGGCAATCGCCGCCGCCATCGACGCAGGGGTGACGCTCAGGCCTGCGAGGTTGTAGGAATGCCGCTCACGAACCGCCGCGACGGGTGCCTCCATAAGCTCCAGCGTGGCACGGATGGCGTCGGGCATGTACATCATCGGCAGGGCGGTGTCCGCAGCCAGAAAGCTGGTGTAGTGGCCGGTGCGCAGGGCCGCGTGAAAGATCTCGACCGCGTAGTCGGTCGTTCCGCCTCCGGGTGGCGTCTTCCAGCTGATCAGCCCCGGATAACGCAGGCTTCGCACGTCGACACCATGGTTGCGGTGGTACCAGGCGCACCACCCCTCGCCCGCCAGCTTGGAAATGCCGTACACGGTGGTGGGGTCCATCACCGACTTCTGGGGGGTGTGATCGCGCGGTGTCGCGGGACCGAAGGCCGCGATCGAGCTCGGCCAGAACACCCGCTCCAGGCGGTGCGTGCGGGCGACCTCCAGCACGTTGAGCAGGCCTTTCATGTTCAGGTCCCAGGCCCACTTCGGATGCTGCTCGCCGCGCGCCGACAAGGCCGCCGCCAACAGGTAGATGCGCCCGACCTGCAGGCGCTCGACCATCTCGATCAGGGCGCCGGGTTCGGTCGCATCCAGCACCTCGTGGCGCACGCCCAGCACGCGGCCCTCGGGGACCAGGTCGCTGGTGATGACGGCATCCGGCCCGTGTCGCCGGACCAGCGCGTGGGCCAGCTCCGTGCCGATCTGGCCATTGGCGCCAATGATCAGGTTGCGTGAGGACATGCGACGACGCTCAGGCGATCAGGCCGAGCTCGCGCCCGGCATGGCGGAACGCGTCCAGCGCATGGTCCAGATCGGCCCTCTCATGCGCCGCGCTCAGCTGGACACGGATGCGTGCCTGCCCCTGGGGAACCACCGGGAAGAAGAATCCCACCACATAGACACCCAGCTCCAGCAGGCGTGCGGCCAGCTGCTGGGCCCGTACCGCGTCATGGGCCATGATGGGCACGATCGGGTGTTCCCCGGGCCGGACCTCGAACCCGGCGTCGGTGATCGCCGAACGGAAGTACCGCGTGTTGTCCATCAGGCGGTCGCGCAAGGCGCTCGAGCCCTCCAGCAGATCCAGCACGGCGATGGACGCGCCCACGATCACCGGCGCCACCGTGTTCGAGAAGAGGTAGGGCCGCGAACGCTGGCGCAGCAACTCGATCACCTGGCGCCGGCCGCTGGTGAAGCCGCCGGACGCGCCGCCCAGCGCCTTGCCCAGGGTGCCGGTGATCAGGTCGACCCTGCCGAACACGCCGCGGTGCTCATGGGTTCCACGGCCCCGGGCGCCCATGAATCCGGTGGCATGGCATTCGTCGACGCCCAGCCATGCGCCATGACGGTCGCACAGCGCCCGCATCACGTCGAGCTGCGCGATGGTGCCATCCATCGAGAAGACACCATCGGTGAACACCAGCGTGAAGCGCGCGCCCTCGGCTGCCGCCTGCTGCAGGCAGCGCTCCAGGTCGGCCATGTCGTTGTGCTGGTAGCGGTAGCGCCGCGCCTTGCAAAGCCGGATGCCGTCGATGATCGAGGCGTGGTTGAGCGTGTCGCTGATGATGGCGTCGTGCTCGCCCAGCAGCGGCTCGAACAGGCCGCCATTGGCATCGAAGGCGGCCGCGTAGAGGATGGTGTCCTCGGTGCCGAGGAATCCCGAGAGCCGGGACTCCAGGGTCTTGTGCAGGTCCTGCGTACCGCAGATGAACCGCACCGAGCTCAGCCTGTAGCCATGGGTGCGCAAGGCCTCATGGGCAGCCGCGACCACCTGGGGGTGGGAGGACAGGCCCAGGTAATTGTTGGCGCACAGGTTGACCACCTCCTGCCGGGACCCGTCTGGCCGAAGTGTCTGCACGTGGGCCCCCTGGGGGGTGGTGATCACCCGCTCGGCCTTGTACAGCCCGGCATCGCGGATGCCCTGCAGTTCCCGGGCGATGTGCTGGTGGAAGGGGTCCGTTGGGGTGTTCATCGTGTTCTCCTGGCGCGCCTGGCGTGGCGCACAATCGGCTTGTCGCCAAATGCCGCGATTGTGCGATATATCGAACATCTATGCAATATAGCGAATGACACCATGGCCACCAGCCGCAACCGCCGAGACCCCTCCCCGCCTGGGCCACCCCGGGTAGGCGACACACTGGCCGCGCTGCGCCAGTCCCGCTCCCTGTCCCTGGATGCCTTGTCCCGGATGGCGGGCGTCTCGAAGTCCATGCTGTCGCAGATCGAGCGGGCCCAGACCAACCCGACTGTCGCTGTCGTCTGGCGTCTTGCCAATGCACTGGGCGTGCCGATGGGCGAACTTCTGGAAAACGCATCCGCGCGACCAGCCCCCGCAGTCAGCGTGGTGCCGCTGCACGCGACACCCACGCTGCGCAACCCCGACGGCTCCTGTGAACTGCGCATCCTCGGCCCGCTGGCGCTGGCCGGCCGCTTCGAGTGGTACGCGCTCTCGCTGCAGCCCGGCGGCGCCCTGGTGTCCGAGGCCCATGAAGCCGGCACACAGGAGCATCTGACGGTGGTTTCAGGTGCCGTGGAAGTGGTGTCCGGCGATGCGCAGCAGCGCCTCAAGCCGGGCGACACCGCGCGTTATGCCAGCGACCAGGCCCACAGCATCCGCAATGCAGGCAGGACACCCGCCAGCGGGTGGCTGGTCGTGGTGCACCCGGACTAGCAGCCACCCCCCCTTTCAGTGGGAGGCCTGCCCTGCCGGGGGGCTGCGGTGACGCTCTTCGAGCACCATATAGGCCTCCACGGCATCCCCCTCGGCAATGAACAGTTCCTGCCGACACAAGACCAGCGGCAGACCGGTCATGCGCGCCAGCGCCAGCGCCTGATCGCGAAACCGCGGCGAGCGGAAATCCCATGCGGCCGCGGCCGCCTCGTCGGTCAGTTGCTCCAAGTGTGACTCCGCCCCGCGCCCCTGAATGAGGCGCCATGACCCCATATCGGCGCAACAGCGCATCACCTGAACGTCGTTGCGTGAAAAAGTCCTGGGATACACTCGTTTCACGATGGAACACCCCCTCGATCTGCGTCGTCTCGAGGAGCTCGGGCTGAATTCCTCCGCACCCCCCGGGCAACTGCTGTATGACGGCTGGCTGTTGCGATTGCTGCCGGGCCAGGCCAAGCGTGCCCGCTCGGTCAACGCCCTCTACCCCTCCAGGCTGGCATTGCCGGACAAGATCGCCTATTGCGAGCATCTGTACCGGGCGCGCGGCATACCCCTGATTTTTCGCATCACGCCGTTCTCCGAACCCGCCAGCCTGGACAGCACACTGGAGCGGATGGGCTTCCCGCGTTTCGACACCACCGCCGTCGAATCGACCCGGGTCGACCATGCCCGGCTCCCTCCTGCCAGCACCGAACCGCTGGCGCTGGCGGATTGGGTGCAGGCGGTCGGCGCCTTGCGCAATTCACCTGAAGTGTTCCGCCAGGCGCACCTGGAGCGCCTGCGCGCAACGCTGCTGCCGTACCGGGCGCTGGTGGTACGGGAGGGTGGCGAAGTACTGGCCACCGGCCTGACGATCGCCGAGGATGGCTGGGCCGGACTGTTCGATATCGTCACCGCACCCTCCGCGCGCCGGCGCGGTCTTGGCCGGCGCATGGTCGACGGCTTGCTGCATGCGGCATCGGAACTGGGCGCACACCATGCCTACCTGCAGGTCGATGCCGAAAACCTGGCGGCACGGCGCCTGTATGCGCACTACGGCTTCACCGAGCGTTACCGTTACTGGTACCGTGGACACTCCGACTGACAACCCTCAGGATCCCGCTCATGCCACGAATTCCAGCTGCACTCTGCACCCTTGTCCTGGCCGCCTGCGTGCAGGCCGAGCAGGTGGGCGAAGTGTCCACCGCCTTCATCCTGATCGGCGCCAACCACAAGGTGGTGGTGGACGCCTACGATGACCCGAAGGTCAAAGGCGTCACCTGTTATGTCTCGCGCGCCAAGACAGGCGGCGTGATGGGCGCCATCGGACTGGCCGAGGACAAGTCGGAAGCCTCGATCGCCTGCCGTCAGGTCGGGCCGATCGCGTTTGTCGACAAGAAGATCGACAACCAGGAGGAGATGTTCAACGAACGCATCTCGGTGGTGTTCAAGAAGCTGCGCGTCGTGCGCATGGTCGACCGCAAGCGCAATGTGCTGGTCTACCTCACCTATTCCGACCGCCTGATCGACGGGTCGCCGCAGAACAGCGTCACTGCCGTTCCGCTGGGCAACGTCGTGCTGCCACCGGGCTGACACCATGCGTTTCGATGAATACCGCCGCCACGATGCACTCGGCCTGGCCCGCCTGATCCGCCAGGGCGAGGTGTCGCGCCAGGAAGTTCTGGACGCCGCCTTGCAGCGCCTGGCGGCCGTCAATCCGGTGGTGAATGCCGTCACCTACCTCCATCCGCCGGCCGTGGATCAGGCTGCGCCCCGCCTGGACGGCGTTGGGCCCTTTGCCGGCGTTCCGTATTTCATGAAGGACCTGCATGCGCCGGTGCAGGGCATGCCACTCACCAACGGCTGCCGGCTGTTCGACGGGCAGGTGTTCGACTTCGACGCCGAGACCGTGACGCGCCTGCGCCGGGCCGGTTTTCGCATCCTGGGGCGGACCAACTCCCCCGAATTCGGCATGAACGTGTCGACCGAGCCGCTGTGGAAGGGCGCCACCTGCAACCCCTGGAACCTGGCCTACAGCGCCGGCGGCTCCAGCGGTGGCGCCGGCGCGGCCGTGGCCAGCGGCATCCTGCCGGCGACCCACGCCACCGACAGCGGTGGCTCGATCCGCATCCCGGCCTCCTGCAACGGGCTGGTCGGCCTCAAGCCGACCCGCGCGCTGCTGGCCTATGGCCCGCACCGGGGAGACGCAGCCCACGGCATCAGCCATGAACACGCGGTGACCCGGTCGGTGCGCGACTGTGCCGCGATTCTGGATGCCACCGCCGGCCCGGATGTGGGTGCACCGTACTTCACGCAGAAGCCGGCGCGCTCCTACCTCGACAGCCTGGCCTCGGCGCCAGGCCGGCTGCGCGTGGCCTTCAGCAGCACCACGTTCGACGGCCGGCCCGTGCATGCCGAATGCCAGGCTGCCGTGCAGAAAGCCGCCCGACTGCTGGCCGATCTTGGACACCATGTCGAGGAACGCGCGCCGCAATTCGACTACCCGGCGCTGCTCGATGCGATGATGACCGTCCTGCTGACCGGGCTGGCTGCCATGGTGGAAGCGCGGGAGGCGGTGCTGGGCCGGGCTGCCGGCCCGGACGATCTGGAGCCGGCCACCCGCGCAGCCATCGAATTCGGGCGGTCGGTATCCGGCGTGCGCTACGCGGCGCAGTTTCCCCGCATCAACCGCGAGGTGCGCCGGATCGGGCACTTTTTCGAATCGGCCGACATCCTGCTGACGCCCACCCTCTCGGCGCCACCGCCGCGGCTGGGTGTGTTGTCGACCCGCACGACCGATCTGGAACGGTTCATCGCGGACACCTACGGTCTCGCCGCTTTCACCGCAAGCTTCGATGGCACCGGCCAGCCCGCGATCAGCCTGCCGCTGCACTGGACTGCGGACGGCCTTCCGGTGGGGGTGCAGCTGGCGGGCCGCTTCGGGCATGACGCCACGCTGCTGGCGCTCGCGGCCCAGTTGGAACAGGCCGCGCCCTGGTTCGACCGGGTCCCTCCGCTGTAGGCGAAAAGCTGCCATACTGCCTGCCCTTTCAGCTCAGAAGAAGTACGGCCCATGTTGAAGTTCACGTGTTGCGACGCCGCCTGGCAATTCTCCGGACGCGTGCAGGCCCAGGTGCTGCAGGGCATCCAGCGCGGCTTCGAGAAGGAGTGCCTGCGCGTCGACCCGCAGGGCCAGTTGGCGCAGACGCCGCACCCGGCCAGCCTGGGCTCCAAGCTGACCCACCCCTGGATCACCACCGACTATTCCGAGGCCCTGCTCGAGTTCATCACCCCGCCCAGCAAGGACCCCGCCTTCCCGCTGCAGTTCCTGCGCGACATCCACCGCTTCACCGTGCCGCGGCTGGGCGACGAGACGATGTGGGCCAGCTCCATGCCCTGCGTGCTGGGCGACGACCATGCCATCCCGCTGGCCAACTACGGCAGCTCCAACAAGGCGAAGTTCAAGCATGTCTACCGCGAGGGCCTGGGCCTTCGGTACGGCCGGCAGATGCAGACGATTGCGGGCGTGCACTACAACTGGTCGCTGCCCGATGCCTTCTGGGAAGCCCTGCACGGCACCTGTGACAGCCAGGACAGCCTGCAGAACTTCACCAGTACCCGGTACTTCGGCCTGATCCGCAATTTCCTGCGTTACGGCTGGCTGGTGCCCTACCTGTTTGGCGCATCGCCCGCGATCTGCCGGTCGTTCCTGCGCGGACGCAAGTCCGACCTGCAGGAGCTGGTGCCCGGCACCTTGTACGGGCCCCATGCCACCAGCCTGCGCATGAGCGACCTGGGCTACCAGAACAGCGCACAGAACAGCCTGCATGTGAGCTTCAACTCGCTGCCCGAGTACACCGAGGCGCTGGAAGCCGCCATCCGCACCCCCGACCCGTACTACCAGCAGCTCGGGGTGCGCGAGGGCGCGCACTGGAAACAGCTCAATGCCAACCTGCTGCAGATCGAGAACGAGTTCTACGCAGCGATGCGCCCCAAGCGGGTAGGCCGCGACCGGCCCGCCAAGGCCCTGCGCCTGATGGGCGTGGAATACATCGAGATGCGCCTGTTCGACCTGAACCCGATGGTCGACATAGGCATCCTGCCCGAGCAGGCCACCTTTGCCGATGTGATGCTGCTGATGTGCCTTTTCCGGGACAGCCCGCCGATCAGCGCCCGCGAACAGGCCGAGAACGACGAGAACAAGCGGCGCGTCGTCACCCGCGGGCGCCAGCCCGACCTGCACCTGCTGGCGCACAACCATGAACATCCGATGCAGCCGCTGGCCCATGAACTGTTCGATGACATGGCGCCCTTCGCGGACATGCTGGACACGGCCTACGGCGGGACCCGATACACCGACACCATGGCCAGCCTGCGCCAGCGCATCGACCATCCGGAGCTCTGTCCATCGGCGCAGGTGCTGGAGGCTGCCCGCACCCACAAGGGTTTCTTCAAGTACGCCATGGCGGTGTCTCGGCAACACCGCGACTCCCTGCTGGCCCAACCGCTCCAGGGCGAGACCCTGGAGCGGTTCGAGACCAGCGCGCGCGACTCGCTGGCATTGCAGCAGCGCATCGAGGACCACGAGCAGGGAAGCTTCGAGGACTACGTGGCGAAATACTACGCCTGACCCCGGGGCCAGCGATCTTGACTCCCCCAGCACAGTCCGGGCCTGCCGCCATCCGCGTTCCGCTGTGGCTGCTGACCCTGTTGTCCTTTTCGGGCACGGTCGGCATGTACATCTTCCTGCCTGCACTGCCCTATGCGGCCCGGGGGCTGGAAGCCAGCGCCAGCGAGGTGCAGTTGACGGTGAGCCTGTACCTGATCGGAATGGCCGCCGGCCAGCTGGTCTACGGCCCCTTGTCGGACCGGTTCGGCCGTCGGCCGGTGCTGCTGGGCGGTCTGGTCCTGTACACGCTGGCCGGCATCGGCACCGCGATCGCGCCGACGGCCGAACTGCTCAATGGCATGCGCCTGCTGCAGGGGTTTGGAGGCAGTGCGGGGCTGGTGCTCGGGCGTGCGATGGCACGCGATACGGCACCGCCCGGTGAGGCCGCACGCCGGCTGGCCATGCTGAACTTGATGGTGTCGGTCGGGCCCGGCATCGCACCGGTGATAGGGGCCGCACTGGCCGAGGCATGGGGCTGGCGATCCGTCCTGGTCAGTCTGGCGCTGCTGGGCGCAGTCAACCTGGTGTTCTGCAGCTGGCTGCTGCCCGAGACGCGCCCGACCGCCGGTGAGGGTGATGCCAGCTGGGAGCGCCTGCGCCACAACTACGGCGCTCTGATGCGCACGCGCAGTTTCCTGGCCTATGCCTGCGGCGGCGGGCTGGCGACCACGGCGGTCTACGGCCTGTTTTCCGCCTCCCCCTTCCTGTTCGTGCAGCAGCTGCACCGCCCGGTGCATGAAGCGGGCCTGTTCCTGACGCTGCTGGTGTCGGGGCTGTGGTTCGGCAGCATGATTGCCGTGCGCCTGCTGCGCCGCCATACGGCGCGCCACCTTCTGGTGCGCGCCAACCTGATCGGGCTGGTCATGGCGGTGCTGTTCCTGGGCATGGCCCTGATGGACTGGCTCAGCCTGGCGGGTGTGGCCGGGCTGATGTTCGTCTATGCGCTGGGGGTCGGCGTTGCGGCGCCCACCGCGCTGGCAGAGGCCGTCAACGTGAATCCGGCGGTGATCGGCACGGCTTCCGGCATCTACGGCTTCTCGCAGATGGCCGTGGGCGCCTTGTGCAGCGCGCTGGTCGGCCTGGGCTCCAACCCGGCGCTGTCGGCGGCGCTGGTGCTGGTCGCAGCAGGTCTGGTGAGCCAGCTGACATTCTGGCTGGCTGCCGGGCCGCGTCAGCGATCACACGCCTGACGCCCGGCGCCCGGTCGGCTCAGGGTCGTGGCGGAATTCCTGCCGCGAACCACTCCCGCAGTTCGCGCTTGAGCACCTTGCCGATCGAGCTGCGCGGCAGTTCAGGGACACACAGCAGGCTGTCCAGTCGCTGGGTCTTTCCGAGTCGTGCGTTCGCCCAGTGCAGCAGCATGTCCGCTGCGACCGCGTCTGCCTGCGGGTCAAGCACCACGAACGCCACCGGCGTCTCGCCCCAGCGCGGTGAGGGAACACCCACCACGGCCACCTCCTGCACGCCCGGGTGGTCGCGCAACACGGCTTCGAGGTCGCTCGGGTAGACATTGAAACCGCCAGAGATCAGCATGTCCTTCTTGCGATCGAGCAGCGTCAGGAAACCGTCCGCATCGAAACGTCCGATGTCGCCAGTGCGGATGAATCTGGTGCCCTGCGGGTCGAACCACTCGGCCTCGCGGGTGCGTTCCGGCTGGCCGTGGTAGCCGGTCATCATTCCCGCAGAGCGACCCACGACCTCACCGGACTCGCCAGGCCCGACCTCCACCCCGTTGTCGTCGATCAGCCGGATGTCGTGGCCAGCCGCCGGACGGCCGACGGTGTGCAGCTTGTCCGAGAAATTGTGGGCCTCCAGGATGCAGGTCCCGCCGCCCTCGGTCATGCCGTAATACTCCACCAGGCCGCCCGGCCAGCGCCTGAGCACATCGGCCTTCAGCGCAGCGGGAAAGGGTGCACTGGTGCTGAACTTCATGCGAAACGCCGACAGGTCGAACGTATCGAACCCGGGCAGGGACATCAGGCGCTGGTACTGCACCGGCACCAGCATCGCGTGGGTGACCCGGTGTCGCTGCGCCAGCGCCAGGAAGCCCGCTGCATCGAACTTGGGCATCAGCACCACAGTGCCGCCGGCTGCCAGCGTGGGGAACAACACGACCAGTGTGGTGTTGGAGTACAGCGGCGTGGACACCAGCGACACCATGCCGGCACAGTACCCGTAGGCCTCCCCGCGGCGCACATGGGCCCAGCGCATGCTGTGCGGCTGCACGATGCCCTTGGGCGCCCCGGTGGTACCGGAAGAATAGATGATGTTGAACGGCCACGCTGGCTGCACCTGCACGGCCGCCACCGCCATGCCGACCGGGCCCCACCACTGCGCCAGCGCCTGCCCGGCGCCTGATCCATCCAGCGCAATGCGCGGCGCGGCGTCCATGGTCGACGGTCCGAGGGCTTCGGCACCCTGGGAATCCACGAATACCCTGCGCGCACTGGCATCCAGCACCATGCGCTGCAGGCCTTGGGTGCCGGCACCCGGCGCGAGTGGCGCCACCACCAGCCCGGCACGCAGGGCACCCAGAAACACGACCACATAAGCAATGGACATGCCGGCGCACACGGCGACCGCGTCGCCTGGCTGCAGGCCGTCGCGCTGCAGGGCCCAGGCCACCCGGTCGACCTGGGCGTCCAGCTCCGCGTAATCCAGCACGCGATCCCCCTGCAACAGCGCCGGCCGTTGTGGCGCCTCGCGGGCGTGCGCGCGCAGGAGGTCAGCGATGACGGCGAAGTCGGGGTTGATCGGAACGGGCATGGGTCGGCGATCGGCAGTGGCGATCGTCGCATGGTAATGGCAGGCAACAGCGCCAGACCCTGCTTGGGAGACAATGCGGAGCTGGGCCGCGTACCGGCTGACCCGTTGTTCACCCCTCTTTTCAGGATCCCGCACCATGACCTATCCCCACGTACAGCTGCTGATCAACAACGAATGGCGCCCCGGCCGCGGCAACGCAACGATTCCGGTGCACAACCCGGCCGATGGCAGCGTGATCGGCAGTGTGGCGCGCGCCACCATTGCCGACCTCGACGAGGCACTGGCAGCCACCGAAAAGGGCTTTGCCATCTGGCGCAACACACCGGCCCTGGAGCGCAGCAAGACCATGCGCGCGGCCGCCCAGCTGCTGCGTGAACGCGCCGATGCCATCGCCCGTCTGATGACGCTGGAGCAGGGCAAGCCGCTGGTCGAGGCGAAGGGCGAGATCGTGATGGCCGCCGACATCATCGAGTGGTTTGCCGACGAAGGTCGCCGTGTCTACGGCCGTATCGTGCCGCCGCGGGCCATGAACCAGCAGCAGATGGTGCTGAAGGAGCCGGTCGGCCCGGTCGCAGCCTTCACGCCCTGGAACTTCCCGATCAACCAGGTGGTGCGCAAGATGAGCGCAGCGCTTGCGACGGGCTGCTCGATCATCGTCAAGGCCGCCGAGGAAACCCCCGCCTCGCCGGCCGAACTCGTGCGCGTCTTTGTCGATGCCGGCGTCCCCGCCGGTGTGGTGGCCCTGGTGTATGGAGACCCTGCCGAGATCAGCAACTACCTGATCCCCCACCCGGTCATCCGCAAGATCACCTTCACCGGCTCCACGCCCGTGGGCAAGCAGCTGGCCGCGCTGGCGGGCCAACACATGAAGCGCGCCACCATGGAGCTGGGGGGCCATGCCCCGGTGATCGTCGCCGCGGATGCCGACATCGCCAACGCGGTCAAGGTCATATCCGGCGCCAAGTTCCGCAACGCCGGACAGGTCTGCATCTCGCCGACGCGATTCCTGGTGGAAGAGGCGGTCCGCGAGGAATTCGTGGTCGGCTTCCTGGCATTCACCAAGTCGCTCAAGGTAGGCTCCGGCCTGGATGCGGGCACACAGATGGGCCCGCTGGCCAACCCGCGCCGCCTGAGTGCCATGCAGCAGATCACCGAAGATGCCCTGGCCCGCGGCGCCACCTTGGCCACAGGCGGCGAACGCATCGGCTCCACCGGCAACTTCTTTGCCCCGACGGTGCTGCTGGACCCGCCACTGGACAGCGCCGTGTTCAACAGCGAGCCGTTCGGCCCGATGGCTGCCGTGCGGACGGTCAAGAGCATCGACGAAGCCATTGCCGAAGCCAACCGACTGCCCTTCGGCCTGTCGGCCTATGCCTTCACCAGCAGCATCAAGACCGCACACCAGCTGTCGGCCCGCATGCAGACAGGCATGTTGTGGATCAACCAGCCTGCATCACCCTGGGCCGAGCTGCCGTTCGGCGGCATCAAGGACTCCGGCTACGGCAGCGAAGGCGGCCCGGAGGCACTGGAGGCCTACCTGAACACCAAGACCGTTGCGATGACCAGCGTGTGACGGCCGCCGCACCTGCGTCCCCTGCCGCGTTTACCTCGCTGGACCTGCATCCGGCGACGCTGGAGAACCTGCAGGCGCTCGGCTACCGGGAGATGACGCCGATCCAGGCCGCCAGCCTGCCGCCGGCCCTGCGCGGCCAGGACCTGATCGCACAGGCGCAGACCGGCAGCGGCAAGACCGCAGCCTTCGCGCTGGCATTGCTCGCGCGGCTCAATCCGCGCCGCTTCGCGGTGCAGGCGCTGGTGTTGTGCCCGACCCGCGAGCTGGCAGACCAGGTCAGTGCAGAGATCCGGCGCCTCGCGCGGGCCCAGGAAAACATCAAGCTGGTCACGCTGTGTGGCGGCGTGGCGCTGCGCGGCCAGCGCGCATCGCTGGAGCATGGCGCGCACATCGTCGTGGGCACACCGGGACGGGTGATGGACCACCTCGAGCGCGGGTATCTGGCGCTCGATGCGCTCAACACCCTGGTGCTCGACGAGGCCGACCGCATGCTGGACATGGGCTTTTTCGACGACATCGCCACTGTGGCCAAGCAGTGCCCCGCCGAGCGCCAGACCCTGCTCTTCTCGGCCACCTACCCGGAGGGCATCACCCGGCTGGCCGAGAAATTCATGCGCAACCCTGCGCGCATCGAAGTGGAGGCGCAAAGCGCCGGCCCGAAGATCGAACAGCGCTTCTACGAGGTGACACGCGCCAACCGCTTCGAGACGGTGGCGCTGCTGCTGAACCACTTCCGCCCGGTCAGCACGCTGGCGTTCTGCAACACGAAGGTGCAATGCCGGGAACTCGCGGCCTATCTGCAGCAGCAGGGTTTCAGTGCCCTGGCCCTGTACGGCGAACTGGAACAACGCGAGCGCGACCAGGTGCTGGCCCAGTTTGCCAACCGCAGCTGCTCGGTGCTGGTGGCCACGGATGTGGCCTCGCGTGGGCTGGACATCGCGCAGCTGGAGGCCGTGATCAATGTCACCATCACGCCCGACCCGGAGGTGCATGTCCACCGGATCGGACGCACCGGGCGCGCAGGCGAATCCGGCCTGGCGCTCAGCCTGGCCAGCATGGACGAGATGGGGTCGGTCGGCAAGATAGAGGTCTACCAGAAGCTGGTGTCGGCATGGCACAAGCGCGAGGAGCTCACGCCCACGGGCAAGGGGCCGTTGCAGCCTCCGATGGTGACGCTGCAGCTGCTGGGCGGGCGCAAGGAAAAGATCCGCCCCGGCGATGTGCTGGGCGCGCTCACCGGGCCCGAGGGCGGGTTCACCCGCGAGCAGATCGGCAAGATCACCGTGACCGAATTCACCACCTTCGTGGCAGTGGAGCGCAGCATCGCCCACGGGGCGCTGCGCCGGCTGAACGCGGGCAAGGTCAAGGGCCGCAGCGTGCGCGTGCGCTTCCTCGACCCGGCCTGAGACGAGGCCGCTGCGCCGGCGTCAGCCGCGCGCGTAGGTGGCCCCGCCGTCGACGATCAGCGTCGACCCCACCACATAGTCGCCGGCACGCGATGCGAGGTAGATCGCGGCACCGGCCATGTCCTCGGTCGTCCCGACCCGCCCCGCAGGGACCTGGGCAGCCACCTGATCGGCATGGTCGCGTGCCTCGCGGTTCATCTCGGAGGCGAACGCACCGGGCGCTATGGCCGACACGGCGATGTGCTGTTTGGCCAGGGCCAGGGCCATGCGCCGCGTCAGATGGATCAGGCCCGCCTTGCTCGCCTGGTAGGAATAGGTTTCCCAGGGATTCACCGAGACCCCGTCGATGGACGCGATGTTGATGACCTTGGCCATTTGCCGCTGGGCACCGCGGGCCAGCAGGGGCAGCAGTGCCTGCGTCAGGAAAAACGGCGCCTTCATGTTCAGGTCGACCACCTTGTCCCAGCCGCTCTCGGGAAACTCGGCCAGGGGCGCGCCCCAGGCGGCGCCGGCATTGTTGACCAGGATGTCCAGGTGCTCCTCGCGCTGCGCGAGGGCTGCGGCCAGCGCCCGTGCGCCTTGCACCGTCGACACGTCGGCCGGCAGCGAGATGCAGGTACCCAGCGCCGACAGCTCGGCGGCCGTCTGGTCACAGGCAGCGGCCTTGCGCGCCGAGATATACACCCTGGCGCCCTGGGTGAGGAAACCTTCGGCAATCATGCGGCCAATGCCGCGAGAGCCGCCGGTGACGAGGGCCACCCGGCCCTGGAGGGAGAAGAGATCTTTCATCATGGGGTGCTCCTGTGTCGGATGAGGTGTCGAGAGCGCAAGGTTAGCCGCAAAGTGGCGACTTGCAGGTCGCGACAGTGCCAGGCCGCTCAGATACCACCGGTCAGGATTCCGACCAGCGCCTCGGGTGCACTGATCATCGGGTCGTGTCCGGTCTTCATCTCGACCATGCGCGCGCCGGGCAGCCAGGCGCCATCCCAAAAGGCGGCGCTGCCGACCCGGGGCCGGATGGCATCGATGGTGGCGAGCGCGGGCGCGGTGCAGCTCACGAAGAGCCGCGGCACCCGGGCCACGCGCTGCACATCGAACACCAGCGGATCTTCGTAGGTTCCTCCCGGGTGGGCGGTCTGGCGCCGTACCACCCATGCATGGTCCTCCCCGCCCAGGCCGAATACCACCGGGTCCGGCGCAGGAAATGCGAACAGCGGCGACGCGCGCGCCGCCTCCAGGCGCGCCTTGCGGGTCGCCGGGGCATGGGTGCTGCTCCAGGACTCACCCGGCTTGGGCACCACGGCATCCAGGTACACCAGCCGCGAAAGGCGATGCGGCATCCTGTCTGCCACGGCAGTGATCAACATTCCCGCATAACTGTGGCCGACCAGCACCACATTCTGCAACTCCTCGGCCTCGATCGCCTGCACCACGTCGGTGACATGGGTCTGCAGGTCGATGCCGGCGTGCAGCAGATGGGACCGCTCGCCCAGCCCGGTCAGCGTGACGGCATGCACGCGGTGCCCGGCCCGCACGAGGGCCGGAGCGACCGCGCGCCAGCACCAGGCGCCATGCCAGGCGCCATGCACCAACAGAAAATCAGCCATCCCGCACACTCCTTGCCATCGATCATCCGACCCGCATTTTCACTGTTCGCCCGACGGGGCTGCAGTACAGTCGATTCACCATGACCGACATCCTGACCATCACCCTGAACCCTGCCGTGGATGTGTCAAGCACGACCCCGCGGCTGATGCCGGCGCACAAGATGCGCTGCACCCAGACGCATCGGTACCCGGGTGGTGGCGGCATCAACGTCAGCCGGGTCCTGCACCGGCTCGGTGCCGACTCGCTGGCGCTGTACCTGGCCGGCGGCGCCATGGGACAGCAGCTGCGCAAGCTGGTGGCGCAGGAGAAGATCGCCAGCCACAGCCTGCCGATCCGCGACGAAACCCGGGAGAGTTTTTCGGTGCTGGACGCCTCCACCGGTGCCGAGTACCGCTTCGTGCTGCCCGGCCCGACGGTGCAGCCACAGGAATGGGAGGCCTGCGTCAGCTTCGTGCAGACCATGAAGCCGCCGCCGCGCATCGTGGTGCTCAGCGGGACCTTGCCGCCTGGTGTACCGCACGACGCCTACGCCCGGCTGGCCGCCGTCGTCAAGGCGCGTGGTGGCCGGGTGGTGCTAGACACCTCCGGCGCAGAACTGCGCGAGGCGCTCGCCGAAGGGGTGTGGATCGTCAAGCCCAGTCTGCGGGAGCTGTCCGAGCTGACGGGTCGCGACCTGTCCGACGAATCCAGCTGGCTAGATGCCGCGCGCCAGCTGGTGCTGGCAGGCCAGGCCGAGTGGGTGGCGCTGACGCTGGGCGAGCGCGGGGCTATGCTGGTCGGCGCGCGCCGGGCCTGGCGCGCGGACGCCATAGAGGTCCCCGTGCTCAGTGCCACCGGCGCGGGCGACAGTTTTCTGGCTGCCATGGTGTGGGCCCTGTCGAGCGGCCTGGGCGAGGAGGAAGCCTTTCGCCATGGCGTCGCTGCCGGCACGGCCGCGCTGCTGACGCCTGGCACCGAGCTGTGCCGCAAGGAAGATGTGTTGGGGTTGCTGGGACAGGTGGTGGTGCGGCCGCCATGAGCGGCGCCACAACCGGGAATTGCGGGTAAACCCTGATCGAAGATAACCAAGCATCCTGGACAAAACGTCAGATTTGCTTACACCCGGCGTCCGAATACGCCGGCTGGCTCTGGCAAGTCCTTGATTTGAAACAGGCGCCCCGTACAAGCACGGAAATTGCTTCACAGGCCGCGACTCGGACTGGGTAACCGGTCTGCAACCCGGGCCGCGCGGCCCGACATATATGGAGACTGCATGCGATCGATTCCCAAGCTGCTTGGCAGCGCAATACTTTCCTTGGCAGCCCTGGGTGGCAATGCCAGCGCTACACTGGCTCCCCCCTGGTCCTCCCTGGTTGTGTTTGGCGACAGCTTGTCCGACGGCGGCAACAACAGCCTGCTGCCATTTGTGGGGGTCGATGCGACCCAGGTCATTCTCGGCAACACCTACATCCCCTCGCTGACCTATGCGCCCGCCCCCGGCGCTTTCAGCACCTACTCCAACGGACCGGTCTGGGCAACCCAGTTTGCAGTGGCCATGGGTCTCAACCCCCTGCCTTCACTGGCAGGCGGAACCAACTACGCGTTCGGCGGAGCCACCACCAGCGGCGGATTGATTCCGAGCCTCTTGGCCCAGGTTGCAGCACCCGTGTCTTCGGGGCTACCAGGCTACCTGACGAAGCAAACGAACGGGAAGGCCGACCCCGATGCCTTGTACGTGATAGCGGGCGGTGGCAACAATGCGCGCGACACTTTTGCCGCCCTGGCCACAAACAGCAATTTCGGATCGATCGGCAGCATCGCAGGCGCTGCGGCCTCGCAATACGCCAATGACATTGGCAACATTGTCGACATGCTGCAGGACGCCGGAGCGAAAAACATCATCGTCTGGAACACCCCCAACATCGGAACTGCTCCAGCCATCACCAGCGGTGTGCCATTCACCTTGTCGGGCCTGACTGGCGCGCAACTGGGCTCGCTCGTGTCTGGCACGATGAACGGCGCGCTGCAAACCCGCCTTGCGGGCGAAACCGGCGTCAAGACCTTTGATCTGTATGGCCTTGCTGCGAAGGCGACTCAGAACGGGTTCACGAACACGACCGATGCGTGTGGTGCCCCGAGCAACGCCAGCAAGTGCCTCGACATCGACAAAGCCCTGTTCTGGGACGGCATCCACCCTACGACCGCCGGCCATACCTTCATTGCCAGCCAGATGGCGGTACTTGCTGCCGTGCCTGAGCCCAGTGAAATGGCGATGATGGTGGCCGGTCTGTTCGTGGTGGCAGGTATTGCCCGGCGTCGCAAGCTGGCGCAGCGCTGAGCCAGCCGGCATAACAGCGTCCCATCGGCATAGGGGGCAGCCATTATCGGCTGCGCCCCTGCCACACCACCCGGCATGCGGGTCCGCACCGGGCGGTTCGAGAAGTTGAGGTCATGAGAGCCTGGGCAGACCCAGCCGGTCGAAGTGAT